>CDYQ01004140.1_pt1 | contig 198400 bp, 169 predicted proteins | sample 557451 | NCBI WGS metagenome assembly CDYQ01 (sample SAMEA3182059, study PRJEB8094) | gut metagenome | biome: human; feature: gut; material: Stool; isolation source: human stools | place: Canada | collected 2012-11-26
AAACATGGGATTTACCGGCGGCGAGATACTCGACCCGGCAATGGGAACGGGTAATTTCTTCGGGAATCTCCCGGCGGAAATGGCGGAAAACAGCCGTTTGTACGGCGTTGAACTCGACAGCCTGACCGCCCGTATCGCCAAGGAACTTTACCCAGAAGCGAAAATACAGAACCGTGGATTTGAGCGTACAAAGTTTGAAAACGGCACATTTGATGTGATTATCGGAAACGTGCCGTTCGGGGATTTCAAGCCATACGACCCGGAATACGACGAATACCTTATCCATGATTACTTCTTCGCGAAATCCATCGACAAGCTGAAGCCCGGCGGAATAATGGCGCTTATCACTTCCGCCGGAACTATGGACAAGTACGATGATTCGTTCCGCCGTGAGCTGTCCGGAAAAGCGGATTTTCTCGGCGGCGTAAGGCTTCCGGAGGACGCATTCCGCACAGCCGGAACGCAGACAGTCACGGATATTCTTTTCTTTCAGAAGCTCGGATTTGAGCATGAGAATGACCGAAATCTGGACTGGGTGCGCTCCGAGCGAGTTTACGGTGAAGCAAGCGTATTTCAGGAAAACAGGTACTTCCGACAGAACCCCGAAATGGTCCTCGGAACTCCGGAAATCGTGTCCGGAAGATTCGGAAATACGCGCACGATAAAGTCGGACGGCAATACCGCCGAACGGCTTTCCGAAGCCATCAGCAGGCTTCATGGGAATTTCTCCGCCGAACCGACCATAGACGATGAATTACCGGAAGAAGAATACGGAGATATCCCGGACGGCGTGACTCCGTACACATATTACGTCAGCGGAGGTTCGCTGTACTATGCGGAAAACCGCAGTGCAGTGCCGTTTACGGGCAGTTCAGAGCCGCGCATTAAAGCCATGTGCGGCATACTCGACCGGCTGAATGAAGTGACCGCCGCGCAGAAGAAAGGGTGTTCCGACGATGAGCTGAAAATGCTCCAAAGCCGCCTGAATAACGCATACGACGGCTTTGTAAAGAAATACGGACACCTCAACGGGCGCACAAATATCAGCGCATTTGCAGACGATATCCGCGCGCCGCGGCTGACCTCGATTGAAAATGTCGAGGAACTCCCGGACGGGAAACAGCGGTTTTCCAAAGCGGATATCTTCACTCAGCGGACGATAAACGTTGACCGCGTTCCAGCGCACGTTGACACCGCCCTCGAAGCGCTCCACCTCTCGATAAATCTGAAGCAGACGGTAGACCTGGAATATATTTCTCAGCTCTGCGGAAAGGACAAGGACGCGGTAATTTCGGAGCTTGGCGAGCATATTTACTGCAATCCGGCGAAGAACACCGGCGGCAGATATTCCGGCTGGGAAACCGCAGAGGAATACCTTTCCGGACACGTCCGCAGTAAGCTGGCGCTGGCTCAGGAAGCCGCCAAAACCGACCCGGAATATGAGCGCAACGTAACCGCACTGCTGGATAATCAGCCGCCGAGAATAGGGATTGAAGATATCGGCTTCCGTGTGGGAACTATCTACATCGAGCCGGAAATGTTCCAGGACTTCGTGTACGAAACGTTCCAGACGCCGGAATGGCAGAGGCACCGCCCGAATATGCACGGCTATTCAAAGGAGATAACCGTTAATTATTCGCCGGAGATAAACCAGTGGAAAGTGACCAATTCAAGCGGAATGTTAGACGTGCTTTCCACTGAAACCTACGGCACAAAACGGCTCAACGCATACGAGCTGACGGAGCTTCTTCTGAACCAGAAACGCGCAGTCGTGAATGATTACCGGGAGCTTCCGGACGGCAGAACGGAAAGGGTATTCAACGCAAAGGAAACCATTCTTGCGCGTGAATGTCAGGACAAAATCGAGCAGGCGTTCCACGACTGGGTAATGGCGGATAAAGACCGAATTCAAATTATTGAGGACCGCTTCAACGCGCTGTTCAACAACATCAATCCGAGGACTTACAACGGCGATTATATCACGATTCCCGGCATGAATCCGAACCTTACCCTGCGCCCTCACCAGAAAAACGTTATCGCGCGAATTGCCGCCACCGGAACCTGCATGATGGCGCATGAAGTCGGCGCAGGAAAGACGGCGGCGATGGGCGCAGCAGGAATGTACCTCAAATCCATAGGAGCCTGCACCAAGCCAATGTATGTCGTGCCGAATGCAGTCGTGGCGCAGTTCGGCGAGGAATTACAGCGGTTCTTCCCGGAAGCAAAAATTCTTGTAGCCACGTCGAAAGATATGGAAAAATCACAGCGGCGGCGGTTTCTCTCAAAGATATCCGTCGGGAATTTCGACGCGATTGTCATTCCGCAGTCGCAGTTTGAAAAAATGCCGCTGTCCCTTGAACGTCAGGAGGCGATGTATGATGAGAAGCTGACCGAAATCTCCAGTGCGATACAGGCGGCGAAAGCCGATAAGGGCGAGCGTTTCACGGTCAAGGCTCTGGAGCGCCAGCGCAAGCAGATCGAGAAGAAAATCGAGAAAATGCGCGCCGCATTCAAAAAAGACGATTTTATCACGTTCGAAGAACTCGGGTGTGATTTTCTTTTTGTGGACGAAGCACATAACTACAAGAACCTCGCCGTTTTCTCCAAGATGAACAACGTCGCCGGCGTGAACGCAAATGCGAACTCGCAGAAAGCGTTCGATATGGAGATGAAGTGCCGCTATTTGCAGGAGCTTCATAACGGCGGCGGTGTGGTTTTCGCCACTGGAACGCCGATCAGCAACTCCATAACCGAGCTGTTTGTATGGCAGTACCTTTTGCAAAAGCAGACGCTGGACGATATGAATATCGGCTACTTTGACAATTGGGCTTCCGTTTTCGGCGTAATCACCCAGTCCATCGAGGTCAAGCCCAGCGGCGACGGATTCCGTCCGCGGACGAGATTTTCTAATTTCGTCAATCTGAACGAGCTTTGCAATCTGTTCGGCGAGGTGTTCGATATCGCCAAAACTGCTGATATGAACCTCAAACTGCCGGCGATCCAGAACGGAAAGCCGGAAATGATAATCTGCGAAAAGTCCCCGGAGCAGGAATTGCAGACCGATGAGGGAATCGAGCGTGCACGGAGGATCGAAGCAAAAATGGTACAGCCGGACGAGGATAATATGCTTGCCGTCTGCACCTACATGACCAAAGTCGCGCTGGACGCACGAATTATCGACCCGGAAGCCGAGGAATATGACGGCGGAAAGGTCGCTCTCTGCGCTGAAAAGATAATCGAGATAAACAAGGCAAATCCCGGCACGGCGCAGGCGGTTTTCTGCGACACGAATACGCCTAAAAAGGACGCATTCTCGGTATATCAGGCGCTTCGGGAAAGGCTGGTGAGGTTGGGCGAATTCACCGAAAATGAAATAGCTTTCGTGCATGACGCCGCCAACGACAAACAGCGCCTTGCCATGTTTGAAAAGGTGAATAATGCCGAAATAAAAATCATTATCGGCTCGACCGGAAAGCTCGGAACCGGCGTGAATATTCAGCGGAAGCTCTCTGCCCTGCACCACCTTGACGCCCCATACCGTCCCTCGGATATCGAGCAGAGAAACGGCCGCGGAATACGCCAGGGCAACGAAAATTCCGAGGTCTACATCGGGTACTACTCAACAAAGGGTACATTCGATAATTATCGCTGGCAGATTCTCGAAAAGAAGCAGCAGATAATCTCGCAGATAATGTCCGGCAAGCCAGCCGCGCGAACCTGCGAGGACATTGACGACACCGCGTTGACGTTCGCTGAAATGAAAGCCGCAACGACCGGCAATCCCCTGATAGCCGAGAAAATGACGGTGGACAACGAGGTGAACCGTCTGAAATTATTGCAGGCGAATTATTATCAGCAGCAGCGCTCTTTTGAATACGATATCAGCAAGCGATATCCGGATTTGATTTCCCGAAAAGAAAAAATGATCGAGTGGACGAAAAAGGATATCGAGCTGATTTCCGCAGCGCCGCCGATAACGGAGGATAACTTCCGCATGACACTTGGCGGCAGGACTTATGTTGAGCGCTCCAAAGCCGGCGACGAGCTGGCGGCGCTGGTGACAAAATACATGATGTCCGACGATTATCAGGAGTACAAATCGAGGGCAGTCGGCGAGCTGAACGATTTCAAAATCGTGCTGATGCACCAGGGCGCTCTGGTGTCGCTGTCGCTGAAGGCGAACGGGCATTACACCTGCGATTACTCGATGAGCGGGCTTGGCGGCGTGACAAGGCTGTGTAATCTGTACGAGCGTATTCCGGAACAGATTCACGGACTTAACGCTGAGCTGGAGCAGGCGAAAAAACAGCTTGCAAACGCAAAGGAACAGTACGGCAAGCCGTTCCAGTATGAGGAACAGCTCCGTGCCGGTCTAGAACGCCAAGCTGAGATAAATGCTGAACTGGAAGTCGCCGATAAACCGCATGACGAAGCGGTTATGGGAGATTGTTCCGATGATGAAGGCGAAGAAATGGAGATGTAAGCATGGACAATACCGAACTCACTGAGCTTATCGAAAAGCTCGGACTTAAAAACCATTCCTACACTTTCAGCGTTGTCACGTTAGATTCGGAAAATTACGTCACTGGGGCGTATATTGAAAGCGCTGACGAACTGGAGGAACTGGAAATACTCAGCCAGTTTGATGAGGACTTCAGCCATGACGATACCGTCCGTGCCGAGATAAGCTATTATGTCATCGGGCAGTCGGACGCTGATTCTGAAAGGCTCCCGGACGAATTCTGCGGCGACATCATGGCGCACCTCAGTGCGGCGCTTGAATATGCAGACCAGCTTGAAGAACGGACTGTCATGGTTGATTTCAACGATTATGAAATGGAGGTTTGAAAGATGAGCAGCTTGACGCCAAGAACAGTTGACGGCGGCTTTACCGTGATTGAATCAGTGCGCCTCAGTAACAAGACAGAAATAGTCATGGGACGCCGCGAAAGTTCCTATGGAATCAGTTACGCAACATGGGAGTGCTCAGACGGCGACAATTATTACTGGGGACATTATGACATAAGTACCGAACAGCAGGCGCGGCTTGATATGTTTGAACGTGCCGCTGAGAGAATGCGTCAGATTCTCCCGGAACAGTATTCCCAGTCTGAAGCTGAATCAGAAAATTCTGACGAAGACGAATGTGAAATGTGATGAGATTATTGCGGTTTGAGTTTATCAAACCGCTTATACGCAGCAAGAGAGGTAACTACTTGATGGCTGCTCCATAGGTGCCTCACTGTGAGGCAGTAATTTGTTTCTGAATTGACCTTGACAAACGGCATTATTCGAAGTAAAATATAGATAGTACATCACTTAATACAAGGAGGGCTAACCAATGTTAACAGACAATCCGTATGATTCCTCAAGAAATAACCTGCCTCTTATGCGATATCAGATTACTCAGACCCATGAGGTGCTAAAAGAGTTTGTATCGCATATAAGCAGCTTTGTCACAAGAAACTATGTGTACACGGATAAGGCAATTCCCGAAGAAATAAAGAAGCTGGAGGACGAAGCACAGGAGATAAAGAGGAGTTTCTCGCTCTCCGATACTCGTGAGGTACTGAACAAGCATGAGGTTCGGCTTGTAGAAATTGACAGGATCATAAAGGACGCTACACCGCTGCCGCACAGATAACACTGCTCATAAGAATAGTACAGGGACAAGTGAAATTCATTTGTCCTTTTCTTTTTCGGAGGTTTTATGAAAGATTATTCTGAATATTCTGTTGAAGATTTTAATAGGGCTTTTATGAGGTTTTATGAAGCCCTTACATACGGAAAGCAGCCGGTCAAATCACCGACTGCTTTTTTGTTAGGAGGTCAGGGCGGATCCGGCAAATCTTCGATACATGAGTACCTGTCTGCTGAAATCGGAAACATTGTTTCAATTGACGGCGATCTGTTCCGCCGCGAGCATCCTAACTATGAGATGATTCAGAAGATTTACGGGAAAGACGCTGCAAACATCACCCAGTCCTTTGCGAACAACATTACTAATGCAATGATCGAAAAGCTCAGCGATGAGGGATATAACCTTGTGATTGAAGGAACCTGCCGCCGCGCTGATGTTCCCTTAAAAACCTGCGGCGATCTCAAAGAAAAGGGATACCGTGTTGAGTTGGCTATCATGTGTACCGACAAAGAAGAAGCCTGGCAGAGTACATTAGACCGCGCTGAGAAAATGCGTGAACTGGGGCTTTCTCCGAGAGAAGTACCGAAAGAAAAATACCAGGAAACAATATTTGCTCTCCCCGGTAATGTCTCGATTTTGTATCAGTCCGGTGCATTCGATGATATAACGCTTTACAATCGTCAGCTTGATGAACTATATAAATTCAGCCGGAACCCTGAGCATGATCCGGCTGATATTTTTTATCACTGCCTGCACAGCAGATCCGATGAACTTTATCGTCCTCGCAGCAGCAATCCTATGGCTGTTCTGCTTTATGCAAACAGCCTGGACGAAGCTAGTGCTTATCTTGAGCACAACTTCTATGAACTTACGGGGGGCAAGCAGCTTGACGAAGGCTTCTTCCAGTTCAGCTGCTCATCTGCCGGACGTCCGCTTCCGGATATAGAAATTTATGATGTTTCTGCTCCGGAAAACGAAGAGGGCGAAAAAGAGGAGCCAGAATTCGAAATGTAATCCGCCTGCCTCACAGTGAGGCACTTGCTATGAAAGGACGATACATATGGCACAGTACAAGTACTCCAGAGATGATTATTACCGTCTGACCAATGCCCCATGCATTGATGTGGCTCTTGCGCTCGGTATGGAAATAAACGAAAGAGCCAGCGACCAGAAAGCCTGGAAAATGAAAGACGAACAGGGACTGTGCATTTACCGCGAGGGCAACAACTGGTATAGGTTCTCGGACGGGAAGCACGGTTTTTCAATCGACCTTGTAATAGATAAGCTGGGCTGCAGCAGAGAGCAGGCGCTTGACTTCATAGCCAAGAACGTTGTGAACGGAGTGTCAGAACAGGTTCGTCTTGACCGTAAAGCGCCTGCAAATGTAAAGAAAGAATTACCGAAAGAAAAAATATTTACTGTACCTGCCCATGATGTTAAGCCAAGTCGGGTAATGGCATACCTTATAAGGACAAGAGGCATTGATCCGGAAATCGTCAAGGGTATGCTGCAGCGCAAGATGATTGCTGAGGACAGCGCGCATCACAACTGCCTTTTCTTCGGGCGTGATGAAAAAGGTAACATCCGCTCCTGCGCTCAGAGAGGCACGACACAGGTTCAATTTCGTGGAGAGGTATCCGGAGGAGATAAGGCATACACCTTTGCAATGAACGGAAAGAGTAATGTCCTGAGGCTCTTTGAAAGTCCCATTGACGCAATGTCCCATGCCACCTTTTCAAAGCTGCTCGGTAAGGATTGGACAGCAGACCACCGTCTGAGCACTAACGGCTGCGGAAGCTATGAAAGCATAAAGAAATACATGGACAACCACCCCGAAATATCATCGGTGTGGTTTTCTTTTGACAACGATGAAGGCGGACGTAATGGCGCAGCAGCTTCTAAGGAAAAGCTCCTGCACGATTTTCCTGATCGCCAGCTCAAGGTACATATATGTTATCCGACTCACGGCAAGGACTGGAACGAGGATCTACAGCAGTTCCGGCAGGTTGAGCCTGAAGGAATGAGTGTTCGTGAATATGTCAGCAGCAACAGCAACTCGTATTTCTCGTATCATGGCTTTCATTTTCAGCCAGTTGGAATTCTTCCTCCCGGAAACACTCTGAGTGACATTGCACAGGATATATCCTCGCTTCCCGAAATGGGCTATAACGATGAATTTTCATATGCGGATTTTATCAGAGCAAACACTACCGGTAAGAACGCTGATATTTTCCGCTGCATCGAATCCAATCAGCTCTGTCTTCCCGGAGAAAATGAACTCTACTCCTATACCGGAGAATATCTTTCAACATTTCACGTTCAAACCGCACAGGAGGAACAGCCGGACGATGAATGTGAAATGGAAATAGGATGAACTGTTAGTTTGTTGACATAACAATTATAATGGAAAGGAATTCACAATGGAAATTTACAAGAACAATCTTGAGTACGCCAAAAAGAATGGTGAGCGCGAACAGTATCTTAAGAACCTGGAGTTGTGTGATAAATGTGGGGCATTTATACGTCATTCTATTGCCGTAAATTTCAATTTCACCACTAAATATCTTGACGTCAAGACAATCACCGCAGAAGTTACCGAAAAATACGGCTTTGAGCGAACTATGCTTATGCTTGCACTCAGAGTCGATAGCCTTAAAAATGACGGGCGCGTTGATATCGCTAATAAGGAATGGGCAAAAAAATTCCTCGTTAATTATCCCAATGCAGAGGAACTCAGAAAAATTGCTGACCGAGTATTTGAAAATGCTCACCCTGCTCTTCTTGATAGTGTAGCGGAAGAGGTTAGATTCACTTTCATGGAAATGAACAGGAGTAAAGAACGCGAGGTCGAAGGCTACCGCATAATTCAGATGGTTAAAACCCCTTACGCTGAATTCCTCCTCGGTCAGAACAAGAATATGCCGAGCTATTATGCTACATGGTACAACGGCAATCATGACGGCGGTCTATCAACGATACAGGGGCACTATTTCACATCAAACGATTCACAAAGCAATCTTCTTTCCGCATACCACGATCTGTATTCCCGTGCACTCTCTGACGTAAATCAGCACACCCGCTTTGAAGAGCCTGCGCCGAAAATAGGCTCGATCATCCGAACCGTCAACGGTCAGAATATGCAATTTGAATTGACCGACGAGGAACGCAACGGCGTATGGAACATGGTCGAGCAGCAGAATGTTGAGGGACGCTTTAAAGAACTGCTTAGCGAACGCGGCGTTCTTCCGGATTGGTCAGGCATGGAAAGCATAATCACAGATATGGCTGAAAAGTATCGAGATGATTTCGGGTACGACTATAACGAAGATATGCAAGGATACATAGATGATCACGAAGATGAAATCAAAGAAATTACAGATAAATATCTGTATGGCGATATCTATGTTGACAAGGGCAATGTTTCCGACTTTACCGGAAGAATAATGATTGTTCGCCCCGAACACATCAACTCCCGTGACGTTATTCCGGAGAATCAGCTTTTCCTTGCGCAGGAGGGACCTGGCTGCAACCCCGAGGATTACGGAAGCGAGATAAATGGAATATTCCTTTACGAACGTGAAGAAGCTTCCCTCACCAATGATTGTTTCCTCGGTGCAATGCGTGAGGAACACATACCTGAATGGGCAAATGAAGCCCGTGAAGATATCGCCGAGGAAAGCAGCAATGAAGACGCTGATGATGAATACGAACCGGAAATGTAGTATGCAGGTGCCTCACCGTGATGCACCATAATCCAGCAGAATGAGTGCCTCACGGTGAGGCAGCGCCGAAAAAATTCTTTTTTCGGTAATCGCGCCGCCGCAGGCGGCGTCCGCACTCCGTGCGGCAGGAATAGAAGCGTTCCCGCTTCTACTTAACATCGCAACGCCAAAGGCGTTGCACGGGGTTCTACTATGTGTTTTAAGGGTTCTATAAATCACCTCCTAAATTTTGTATCAAACAACACGAAAGGAATAAAAATGTATTTATTTAAGGAACGCCAAAAAGCCAAAATGTATGCATCATGCCAAAAATACGAAGAACTTTACTTTGATTCTTTAGATAACAAAATCAAAGATATCCCTCCTCAAATTCGAACATTTAGTTCATGCCTTTATTTAGAAGCTTTTAAAAGAGTCAAAACTATAACTGAATTTAATCAGCTTATAGAGTTGTTGGAAAACGATATTCTATCTTTTCCTCATGCACGTTCTGTACGACGGTTACTTTTAATTCATTTATCAGCATATACACGATATTACCCGAATCTAAAGGAATAACTCTATATGACCTGATGTTCTATTAATTTGGAGGCATTACATGGCACAAAATATCAAACGTTCAATCTGCTTAACTCCTGGAATGCTTGAAGAACTACAAATTTTTGCTTCGAGTAAAAATATAACTGTAGCTGAAGCTATTCGTTATTTGCTTGAAAGGGGGTTGTCACTTACGATGTTTACAGAGGAACAAGATACCATCCGACGTTTTATTCGCGAGGAAATCGAAAATACCCTGGCTGTCACGATGAAGCAGTATATGGATCGACTGATAAAAATGCAGGCGGTTACAACAAGAGTATCGTCCGCGGCGTTACAGTGTAACGTGGCAGTACTCGCCGAGAACTACATTGACAGTGCAACGCCGGAGGAGATACTTGCTAACGCCCTGCGGCAGTCCTGCCGGATTACACGAACCAAACCAAAGTCAGATGCCGAGTATCTCGCGGAAGCTCATGAATGGCTCAATGCTGATTTGGATACCCCGAGTGATAAATAAGAATAACAGGTGCATCACGGTGAGGCACCTCAAAAAGCTGAAAGGAATATAAAATGTCTGTTAATCTTACAAAACCGTTTCAGGGGCGTGAATACACCCCTGTCCACCTGATGGACGAAGAAGAAAGTATTCAGCGCAGCTCACTTACTACTGCTGCGCCCGACAAATTGCCCAGCTACACACCCGAACACATAGCGTATGAACCCGATGCTCCGGACCAGGGCGCTGACATTGATGTATCTGTCGTCCATGCTGAAAATGCTCCCGCTGTCGTTGAAAAGCCAGACCTCAACGTTTACATGAATGAACTGCTTGAGGGAATAGAAAATGCAGACGCTGATACGCGAGAAAAGTTCATGAACGAGTTCTTGAAAGCGGCTAAAAAGAAAAAGAAGTCTATGAAAAAACATGAGACTGCACTTTCAGAAGAAACAGTTCATATTTGTTTAACTGGCTTAGCATTTGCAGTTTTTGTACTTATTGGTTTTTTCTTTCCTACAATTATCGAATCAATAAGCTCAATCCTAAACGAATCAGAAACAGAAGCAATTTCAGAATCAATTTCAGTACTATTAGAGCTTGCAAATCACATTCGTCCACTTGTAATATCCATTGGATTTCTTGGAATGTTGGTATCATCATTTCGCGTTATTCATAAAATATTGTTTCCTTTTTAAACCGGAAAAGGTAGCTCTTTGACCGCAGCGGTAGCCTGCTGCGGTCTATGTTTAGATGCCTCACCGTGAGGCACCTAATGAAAGTGAGATGATATCATGCCAAAGATAATTTACAAGCAACAACACGTTGGTGATAACGGGCGCAAATTCTCTGCGTCACGCAACTCTCATTATGTCAAGTATATCGGTGAGCGTGAGCACGTCCTAAAAACATCTCACGAAACTAATCTTGTTAAATACATGGGTGAACGTGAACACGCTGCCAAACTCATTGACAAAAAAGTTAAGAAAGCCGAAAACGACAATCTTATTACTTATGATGTTCAGAGCAAGAATCAAGAAAAATCTAAGTACGATGAGGATATAGACAGTGCTTCGGAGGAAATGTTTACTGAACCGGAAAATGGTCTTTTTGGAGTAATCAACGGGAAATTCTCTGATAGTTACAGCACGGTCGAAATGCAGAAATATGTTCGTAAAATTTCTACACCACATCGGAATGTATTTCATAGCATATTCTCCTTTACTCCCGAAAGTGCAGCTGAAGCTGGATTGAACACTCTGGACGATTGGGAAAACTGGGTTAAGTATCACATTAGCGACATAGCAAACGGCATGAATATGAAGATTGAAAATATTGAATATCTTGCCGCAGTTCACCTTAAAGAGGGACAGCCTCATGTACATATTATGTGGTGGGATATACAACAGCAGGTTCTGATAAACAAAGTTGATCCTCTTATTTGCGACAAGATACGAATTGACGCAATAAGAAACACTTATCGGGAACTTTTTAACGAAATATATAATAAGGAAGAAAATATGCGACGCAGCATGAGAAAGCAAATTGGTGAATATACAATTCAAAATGTCATTAACGGTGCTTCTGATAATTATACTTCTAACATATATGCAGCACTATATCAGATTTATCGCGCTCTTCCGCCAAAAGGTCAGTTAAAATACAAAATAATTAATTATACACATCCAGAGGTGACACGAAAACTTGATGAACTTACGCATTATATAATTAGTAATAATACAATATTCAAGGCTCAGTATGATGAAATATGCGAGCTTCGCTTTATGTATAATCAGCTGCTTCACAGCGAGGAATCTGTATATGGTAATTTCCAAATAACCTCTTACATGAAACAAGTCAATGATAAAGTTGAATATGCTGTAGGTAATGAAATCCTCCGCATCATAAAAGCTGAGAAGATGGCAGGTCACTTTGATGAATGGCAGTACACTGATGTTCCAAACTTTGATTCAATTACAGATGAAGCAGAGGTGCATCACGATGAGGCACCTCCGTTTTTCAATGATAAGCCTGATTCAGACCAGAGCATTGATAGAAACCCTAAGCCTGATCCCAATAATGACCTGCCTCACGGTGAGGCACCTGTATCACGAAAGCTGTATATCAGCTCATTTGCAATAAGAGAAGCCAGAAATGCTGTAAAGGATAAGGATTACGACAGAGCACTGGAATTATTCTCCAAAGAAGCCGACAAAGGAAATATCCTTGCCAAGTATGAAATTGCAGACCTCTGCCGCAGAAATCTGTGTCAGGGTAACGCTTTTGAAATCTACCGTGAAGCACTGAACGGCTTTCTGGAGATTGAACCGCGAACCAGACAAAAGGCATATGTTCACTACCGGATAGGCAGAATGTTTTATGACGGCTATGGAACGGATATAGATTACGAAGAAGCATTCAAGTGGCTGAAAAAAGCCGCCGACGAAGGTAATCATCTTTCGGAATTTGTAGTCGGAAAAATGTTATGCAATGGGACCGGCACAGAAAAGGACACGGAAGCCGGCACTGAATACTTGACGAGAGCTGCCAACTCCGGGAATGAATACGCACAGAATTATCTTGATTCTCGGACTTCCTGGGAGCAAGGGTGTGTTGTAAAGCTGGTCGGTTCTGTCGGGCGTTTGCTGTCAGAAAATCTGGAAAACAGCCGTGCTGCAATGGCGGAATGCTCTGCGGCAGTATTCGGTCATGGTGATCTGAGCAAGGAACAGATACGAGAACTTATACTGAAGAAGCAGGATAAAGAAAACACTGCCGAAATGTGAGGTGTCTCACGGTGAGGCACCAGTTAATGAAAGTGAGAAAACTCTTATGGATTTATATAGCCAGCTTAGCAGAATTGAAGAGCTTCGCCAAAAGCTGTCGCAGCTCCAGCCACTGAATTATGGTGAGGAAAAAAGACTTCTTGAGGAATTTGCGATTCGGAACACATACAATTCCAATGCACTCGAGGGATGTACACTCACTCTCCAGGAAACTGCTCTGATTATCAAAGATGGTATTGCAATCGCCGGTCATCCTTTGAAAGAACAGCTTGAAGTCATCGGACACAAAGACGCTTTTTATTATATTGTTGAAATGTCGCAGTCGCAATATAATAACAGATTGCTGGATACATTTGAAATCAATATGCTTCACTTTCTTACAGACGACCGATTTAAAACTGGTTTGTTCAGGCGCAATGCCTTAACAGCGACAGGAAGCACAAGCGCTACATCAAATCTTTATGATATTGAGCGCCAGATGATGAAGCTGCTCAGTGACTACGGAAAAGCGGATATTGATTTCTTTGCCAGAATGGCACAGTTCCATCTTGGCTTTGAAACGCTCTACCCGTTTGGTAACGGTAACGGGCGAACAGGCAGGCTTGTTCTTAACCTTGAACTGTTAAAAGGCGGCTACCGTCCTGTCGATATAAAATATACCGATAAGCAAAGATACCGTGGCGCTTTTGAAGAGTACCGTAATTCCAGCAGCATTGAAGCAATGAAAGCTCTGCTGGTGGAATATGAACTCACCGAGCTTGAAGAATACGTCACGATCGTCGAGCAGGCGTGAGCTTCACACCAGAAATATAATCACCTGCCTCACCGTGAGGCACCTGTTTGTTTGGAGGACGAAATGATATACTGTTTCAAAAAGCTGCGTGAGTTAAGACTTACACATATCTTTTTTCTTCATTATTCTATCTCGCTGTTTATCGGCGGCGCGGCAATAGCAGGACTGATTCTGCTTGGCGGGGGTTTACAATTTTACTCCGTTGTGGTATTATGTATTATGTATACACAGCCAACTTTCTTTATTCTCAGGCGCATAAAGATGTATGAGGTTAAGCACGAATTGAAATACGGAAATTATAGCGTGTCTGAAAAGTTCGGACTTGCTATTCAATCTTCCATCGTGAAACCTAGCATAGACAAAGATTTCATTATCTATACGGTTGTAATTCTAACAATGATTGCAATGTTCTTCCCTTACAATGGATTGATGATTATATTTGAAAATCAGCTTCTGGGAATTCCTCTTGTCTTGTTAATTGTTCCTGGAATGGCAACCTTAATATCTATCGTAAATAAAATAAAAGGATAAAATATGAGTATAGTTCTCTATGTTGTTTCGTTCCTTTCTGCTTTTTTTGCAGGAGTGGGCATATTATGCTTGGGCTACCTCGTTTGTCACATATATAATGTTACGGATTTTCTGTGCATTTGCAACTGGTTTGGTAAATACATGAAAATCAGCCAGCGGATACGCAACAAAAGTGTGGTTGAGGAAATACACGAAAAATACAGAAATATGCCCATTCGTGAACAAATAGCGGAATATGGTCGCCTTTTTGAAGCAGATTTTAACGAGATTTTTGATAAGCTCCAGCCTGGTATTCATTACAGAGTGACAACGCATTACAAACGCATAATGGAAAGGGCTATAGCTGACGGCAAGATAAAGTTGATCTGCCCGGTCAAGGAACTGAAGAACCGGACGCTCCGGGAGCTGAAGCCGTTGCTGGGCAGAATGGATTACAGACTTGCCAGAAAATGCGTCAAGAAGAATCCACAGGCAATTCGCTGCTGTGACAAATGTAAACGCGTATCGGCTTGCCAATGCAGACGTGGAGGAATTTGTTCCATCATATCCGAAAAAGGATTTGCAAGGTATGACTTTGAAATAGTATGAGGTGTCTCATGGTGAGGCACCTCCAAAGCGATTCAAGATGGTTCATAGAAATAAACCTGCTTTTATTATATTCTATTACTTGACAAACCATCAAAAATTGTTTACAATATGATTATTGAAAGGAGTGATTCCGTGGAATATAAACCAAAGTTTCACATGACAGTCGAGCAGAACATATTTGTGGCGAAGCGTAACATTGTAGATTATATCTGGAAGTCGGCACGCCTTGAGGGCATAAACGTTACTTTTCCACAGACTTATGCTATCATAGAAAAATCAAGAGTCAACGGCGTTGATGTTGAAGACATCTTGAAAATCACCAATCTTAAACACGCATGGCAGTATGTGTTCGACAGTATCGGCAAGCCGATGAATCTGGATTTTCTTTGCAGTCTGCATTCTGAGGTTGCAAGAGATGAAGCGTTAATGTGGGGTAAACTCCGAACAGGTAATGTTTTTATTTCGGGAACCTCTTATGTCCCCCCTATACCTAAAGCTGACGAAGTGCAGTCTGCTATTCAGAGATTGCTAACTATACCCGATCCGACTGAACGAAGCATTGAAATAATGCTTTGGGGAATGAAATCCCAGCTTTTCTGGGACGGAAATAAAAGGAACTCAATGCTTGCGGCAAATAAGATCATGATTGAAAATGGCTGCGGAATAATTTCTGTTCCAAATGAGTGCCTTGAAAAATTCAATGAAATCCTCTGTGACTACTATACTAATGATACCCTTGAACAAGCAAAAGAATTTGTCTATGAACACTGTATCGATGGTATAGATTTCACTGAACAGCAGGACGATGAAGGGGACGAAGATCTCACTCCTGATATGTAATGCTGCCTCACCATGAGTCAGCTCATAAATATGGTGATTCACTTATAACCCCTGCCTCACGGTGAGGCACCACTATAAATAAACTCAGGCGCGTTCATAGCAATGCGCCTGTTTTTATTGCCCGAGTGCTGAAAAACAAATTGACATCTTGGGTTCGTCAATGTGCACAAAAGGCGTTGTATAGGTTTGTGGAAAGTTTTATTCACAAACTAATTGACAAAGGCTTGTTTCTATGATATAATGTAATCAAGAAGAAATATAGCCTACACTAAGGAGGATAAAAATATGACACACACTACACTCAAACTTGTGACCGCTGCCGTGATTGTCGCAACGACTGCCCTGATCAGCGGCTGTTCCAACAAGGCGCAGGACATTGACCTCACGCTCATCGGCGGTGACGGACAGGATATTGAAAACAGATACACTGTTGATATCCGCTACGATACTGACGAGGCTCCTATCAACAGCGACACGGCTATCGTCATCTCTACCGCGGAACCCGAGGAAATCAGCGAGCCCGACATACCGAAAGAAGAAACCACTGCTCCGGAAACCACACCGGCTACAACCAAGGCAACACAGCCGGCTGTCACCATAACGACCGACAAGCCGCAGGTAACTACACCTGCCCAGACGGTACGCACCGATCTTCCGAAGGTCACAGCAGAACCGCAGTATACAACCGTAGCCACCACTACCACAAAGCCTGCAAAGCAGACTGAGCCGGCTGAAATCAAAACTGATGAGAACGGCTTCCCTGCGAACCCCAATAATGGCGACAAGTTCACAGACAGTACTGGTCAGACATATCAATATGATGGTTCTCTCTTCTTCAGATGGGTGCCTTATAATAATGATGGAAAAACCATCGTTCAAGAGTTTCCTAAACATGGCGATTATACCTATGGAGAGGGAGAGCAGATTCTCCACTAAAAACCGAATATAATAGATAGGTGCTTCACGGTGAGGCACCTATTCTTTTTGAATAGGAGGATTCATTTGAAATTCAAAAAAATAATTATACGCCTTACTTCTATACTGTTGCTTTTTGTATTTAGTTCTACAACAGCTTTTGCAGGGCTAAATCTTGGCAACGATGACGGAACCAACTTTAAGGGCGGAACTTCAAACAATTACTGGGGTGTCTACACAGACGGCGGTTTACCGCTAAATGATACAGAGGGACTTCGTGTCACGGTATATAATTCTCAAACTAATTCCAAAGTGTTTAATACCATAGACATTACTGGAAACGCAAATATATCCGCTGCGTCAAATATGCAATATTTTTCGGATGGCAGCGAACTCATAGCTAAAACCACATGGTTAAGCTATGTTGGCAGTACATATAACAGCATATCAGAATCTGACATGGCAAGGTTCAATAATACTGTTCTTAGCAAGTCACAAATCGGTGGGTACAAATCACAATACATACCTGAACTCGCGAGTGTGGATATAGTATCTGTTAACAATTCGTCAAATCTCGCCGCAATAAAGGCAATCCTTGGCGACAAAAATTTCCTTACAGATTTGTGCAACCTCATCGGTGGCGGTCTTACATACGAGGACATCGCCCAGGGCAAATACAAAATTGCCTTTGAGCCGGTTGCATATTTCCGCTACAACGGGCAGAACTGGGCAATGAGCGCAACCGAATGCGGTCTGCTCAACAAGTACATGAAGAACTATTTCACCGCAGGCTGGAACAGCACGAATAATCTCCGCGCCCTGCTCGGACCTCTGACGCATTCCAATCTGCCACGTTCTGCATTTCTGGAAAACAAAGATCTCGGAATCCCAGTTTACTCACCTTCCAGCAGCGATTATTACAATGGAAATTCCAGTTATAACAGCGACATCTGCATAATCCGCTGCATGGGTATCGGCGTACTGAGCGCAGAGGAGCCGCCGGACGATGATATAGGTGAGGAGAGTACAAGCTCAGCTGAATACCACACCGATACGGACGTATACACTTCTTTCTATGCAATCAATGTGGGTGATGTGCCATTTATAGGCGAATCCTCTTTCAGCATTTACGACAGCGGTGGCGAAACTCCGAGAAAATATGAGCAGCTAAAAGAAGAAAACAAGAAGCTCATTCATGCCACCGGAAGTCAATCAGGTGTTACGTATTACTATGCATACACTTCGACTGAACTTGAAACAGTATATGCTGATGATGACGAGAAAATAGATGTGTTTATCGACAATCCTGCTTATGTACCAGACGAAGATGGAGAAATGCCATATGTATCGCCATATGTGAGGCTTGGTTCATTCAAGCACGGCGATGAAATGAGATTAAGCAACACATTTAAGGGAACAGTTTCATATAAAATAAAAACTACGTCTGGTTCAACAATAAAATCCGGCACAGTAAACATTACCTGTCCCGCCGGCGGTGAGGAAGCTATGGGTTGGATAAAGTGGCACACTCCCAGACGAGAACAATCTGTAGTGATAACACTTGAATCTAAACGCGATACGCTGATACTTCTTGATGAGAACGGCGATCAGTGTGAAAAGCTGATCATCAATGCGGATATCGCAAAGGTAAAGGAATCGACGCCGCCCGATCCTCAGGTTTCTGATACCCGTCCGTCGTGGCAGAAAATATATTCGCAGTCCTCGGTGCAGGATCGCATTTCAGAATATGTTTCCAACAACAGTTTACAGGAGCTTAGCTGGTACACTTGGTCAATAGGCGCAAGCTGGACACAGCACTGGGACTGGACCGACAAGAGAGTCAGTGTTATAACGGGCGGAATGACAGATCCGTCAAGCGATACACCTTACTGGGATGCTGAGACCAAAACTGAAGATATTACTTTTACGTCTTGGGGTGTAGACAACCACTACTTTGCGTCTGCGACTGCCGAGAGAATGTCGGGCAAGTTCTATACCGGTGCGGTGCTTATATCTAAAGCTGACCTTCAGCTTGAAAAAGTAACTTATTCGGTATCCATGTCGGCTGAGGCAACGATATCTCCGTCAGACTACTGCAAGACCGCTACATACAGCGAATCCAACGGTAAGTATACCATGAAATCCGGCTATGGAATTCAAATAAACGTTGATACACACCTCTCCGGGGATACACAGTACTGCACCGGAAGCCAGACAGCAAACGTTCTGTTCCCGGAGTTTAATTACAACCGCCACAATACTACGCTTTACAATCGCCTGCTTGAAAAGGTCAACGGCAGCTTCGTATTCAAGAAGAACAAATACTCGACCTATAATGACCGAGTGCACTTCACACCGATATGGTTCCCGGACAAGAAAAACTATACCGTATATGTTGAGGTGTTCGACGTGTGGTGTCCTGCGGGTCAGCTCTCCGTAAGACTAACCGATCAGATTTACATCAAGGGCAATGTTTACGATGATTGGCACATTGCGCCGGTAAAGCCTTGATTTTTCTTTTCGGATTTATTACTGTCTCACGGTGAGGCACCCCAAAACTGAATAACTAAAGGCACAGTGTAATTTGATTATGCTGTGCCTTTTTGTATCTAAAGGAGGATTTTATGAACGTAAACCATGGCATAACCGATACCGGTAAGCTGAAAACAATTGAAATCGACAAGTACGAACCCATTCCGGATAAGCCCGGATATTGCCGCGCAGTTGGTCAGGCAAGTAAGCAGGAGATATTCGATCAGCTGAAAGACCACCTCAAATATGTCGGAATGCTCCCTGATGAGTATTTCATAATTTCAACACAGCAGCCCGAAATCATTCCGGAAAACTGGCGTGATTTCACCTGCAACGTTTCATACGGCGGAAGCGAAGGAATATATCTCGATATCTCCCTCAATACCGCAAGTGGCTCTCAGAGCTTCATCACCGGAAAAACCCTCAGCGAAGATGTTGAGAGTTTCCTGAATATGTCCCGTGCCGCTGCCGAGTGCAACCTCATGCTCAACGGAAACGGAAGCGTTAAGGCGTTGCCGCGTGATATCGCAGAATATCTTGAATACATGAGCGAAATCGAGGACAAGGATTACTCAATCGAAGATACCGACGAAATGGAACGGTGAAAGGTGGTTCAAAAATGATAACCAAAGGGAATGTTTCGACATTCAGCTTTTACGTCAGGGCGTTTGATACCAAAAACAGTTACAGGAATTACGGGGAGCCTGCTACTCAGCTCTCGCTTGAACAGGCAAAAGAAGAGTTTGCCAAGCGCTGTGCTCAGAACCCTTTGAGCGTAAATACGATGCTTGGTGTAGAGTATTTCACCAAGAACGCAGAACTCAACAAGCACGGAGTGGGGGCTGTTGATCTGCTCCAGTGCATTAACGGTCATCTGAATCTGTCCGAGGATTATAAACTGGACGAGGTGCTTGCACATGAAACACTTATTTCGGTCAACGCAGTATCTATCCTTAAACGTGAAGCAGACAGATTACAGCGAATCAGCGACAACGCAACTGCAAAATGTGCAAAGAAGATAAGCGACAGTATCCGTACCACCTGCGTCAATACGGAAGCCGCAGAGAAGTTCATGAAATCACTTGCCGATGAATATGGCATAGACCGCGTCAAGGATATCGTTGCCAACGAACTGTTCGGCAACAATGAGATTGTCAATGCGGAAATTACTGAATACCTCAGCAGTTCGTTCAGCGGCAAATATGACAGTAGATTTTCTGTTTTCGGTAACTCTGAACAGCTTGAAATGCTTGCCCATGCAGCTCAGCGCGTGGAGGAAAGCCTAACGGAAACAGAATCGAAGCTGCGCAACAGCGGTCTTGTCTATGGCGATAGCAATTCTATCAGAGATAAGTCAGCCGACATCAAGTCTGAGATAGACCATCACAATCGAATTGAGGACGAGGGGCTTGTCCCAGATGATGGGCTGAGCCTATGAAAGAAAAAATACTGCTGGTGTTACTGGTTCTGGTATTGTGCCTGAGCACCTGCCAGACCGAATACTATCCCGCCGCCGGCTACAGTTCAATGTACGGCGGCGATGCTCTTTATGAGTGGAACGTTGATGTAATATCAATATACACTTTTAAAGGCATAAGGCTGTAAGGAGTGTGATAAATTGAAAAATAACAGCATAATGTACCGAATTCCTGTATGCATTTTTCTTTTCGTTTCCGGTACCATCATATCAGTTCTGTTTTCTAACGCTCTGAATGATATGATAGTGTACGGCAGGCTGACCACACAACTTACGGATCCGGGCGCGCTTATCGGAAATATCTTCACACAGGATAAACTCGGACGGTTGTTCTTTCTGCTTGAAGCACTTGTGGTTCTGATATGCATTGTATATTTTGTCTGCGCAAAACGCACATATCAGGCAGATACATACGCTGTGACAGATAATCTTTCCATTCCTGTGCCGTATGGTCAGGGACAGCACGGTACTACATGGTTCATGTCCGAAAAAGAAAAAAAGGAGGTGTTTGATTATATCAAGATATCCCCTATGAATCCACTCGTTTCAAAACTGGTGGCTTTAGGCAAGGAACGGTATGACGCTATTGAAAATGGCGAAGAATATACCCCTCCGAAATTGGACAAGACACTTTGCAAAAGCGGCGGAATTGTCCTTGCAAGGGAAATGTCCGGGGATACCGAATGCTTGCCGTGCATTACCGATGATATACATACGCTGACAATCGGCGCGACGCGCAGCGGTAAATCACGCTGCCTTGTATTGCAATCAATATGCACCATAGCTTTAGCCGGCGAAGGACTTGTTGTAAATGACCCCAAAGGCGAGTTATATCATTACACGCACTGTTACCTGGAAAGCCTGGGATACACTGTTCGTGTAGTTGATTTCAATTCCCCACAAAAATCTACTCACTATAATCCGCTTCAGGTAATCATCGATGATGTGAATAAAGGTAATCTTGATGCTGCACAGAGATCTATGTGGGACTTTGTAACATTTCTTGTAGAGAAGAATGACCATACCGAACCAATCTGGACCAACGGCGAGTGTGCCGTCATTGCCGCCGCAGTAATGTGCGTGGTTTATGATAATAAGGACCACCCCGAATACCAAAACCTCACGAACGTATACAACTTCATCGCTAATATGTGCAAGACTGTAAATAAGGTCATGCCGATTGACGCATACATGAACAAGCTGCCGGACAGTCACCCGGCAAAAAGCCTTATGGCGATTGCCAAGATAGCTCCGGACAAAATGGGCGGATCATTCTTTACATCGGCGCTGACCACGCTGCGACTGTATATAACTAACGATATGTATAACATAACTAAAGAGTCTGAGTTTTCCCTTGAGGATATGGGGGCTAAACCAAAGCAGGCTCTTTTTTATTTGCTTCCTGACCAGAAAACCACCTATTATCCTATTGTGTCGCTTCTTGTGGCACAGCAGTATGAACAGCTTGTAACCTATGCGAAAACACGAGGAAATCGACTTCCCAACCGTGTGAATTTCATACTTGATGAGTTCGGCAACTTTACTGCTATTCCGGATATCCAGTCAAAAATGACCGTAGGCGGTGGCTATGGAATACGCTGGAACCTGTTCATTCAGGATTTTAATCAGCTTATAGACAAATACGGACAAGAGGTCGCAAAGATTATTCAGTCCAACTGTCATTTCTGGATCTACCTGCATTCGCAGGATAACTCAACGAACAAGGAAATATCCGACAGACTGGGCAAATACACCACATCGACCTATTCTCTGGGCGGAACGACTCAGAAATATGCTGCACCGTCAAGCTCTACCAACATACAGCTTTCTGAACGCAGCCTGCTTTTCCCTGATGAGGTTGCCTTAATCCAGCGACCTTATCAGATAGTTACATCAATTTATAAACCGGTAGTCATGAAATCGCCGGACATTTCACAATGGATGTTCAATATCATGCTGGGCATGGGCGATAAAGCGCACAACACCAAGCTCATCGATCTTGATGAAAAACTTCGTCCGGAACGTGGTACAGCGTTCACCGAACAAATACTTTGGAAACCCTGGGAGGAAATCTTGCAGACATCTGCTCCCGTGCAGGCTGCCTCGCCAAGATTTTCCGAACCTGGTTTACATAACAAACCACCATACTTCAGAAAGGGGTGAAATAAATGAAAAAGCTCAAAAGGTTCATCTCAATGATCATGGCAATGGCGACATCTGCTATGCTGGCTATAACAGCCAATGCAGAAGGCGGCGACCTTGCTTCATCTAAAGCAGTGACTGGTACAAAGGCGCTGCTTGATGATCTCTCCAATGTGCTACTGGTAGTCGCTCCGATTGCTGGTACGGCTTGCGTGATCTATTTTGCTGTGCGTCATGGTGCAGCAGATGAAATGGATCAGAAAAAATGGAAGCAGCGCATTGTTGTTGCTGTCGTTTCCATAGTAGTTGCTGTAGTGGCTTCGGCTCTCATCAAGGTACTCGTAAGCTATTACCAGTAAGGAGAGGTAACATGACCACAGATTACACATCGGGATTTCCACCCTAGCTTTGGTAATTCCTTTCAGCAAAACTTCTTACGGAGGAAACACCATGAATATTTCATGCGAACCCAGGAGCATACGCATTTTATCGAGCAATGGTAATCGACTTGCGACTGCAAGCATTACCATTGACGGAGCCTTTGTCGTTCGCAATCTCAGCCTTATGAACGGCTCAAAGGGTATGTTTGTGAATATGCCCCAGCAGAAAGGTGTTGACGATAAGGGAAACACCAAGTATTACGATATTGCTTTTCCGCTTACCGCAGAGCTTAGAACAGCAATATCAGAGGCGGTCATTGGCGCTTACAAAGAACGTCTGAAAGAGCTTCAGACCAATGCGGCGCATGACGATACACAGTCCGAAGCCAACACGTCAGCTGAGGATTATGAAGAAGACGACGTGAACGAAAGATTTTAATTTACAGGAGGATTTCTAACATGAAGACAATCAGAAACAAGCTCATTTTCAAGGCGTTCCAGGCAAAGGAAGCAGCAAGAGAAAAGGGACTTATGCTCAAGGCAAGAGTGCTGGACACAACCGGCGAGGGATATGTTGATACTGCTGTCAAGATCATCATCGCCGTTGTAATCGGCGGACTGCTCCTTGCAGGACTGGTCGCACTGTTCAACACAGTGATCATGCCCAGAGTAAACACCGAGGTCAACAGCCTGTTCGATGCTGCTTAATACATCGGCATTCATCGTTGATAGGGGCGCAGTAATGCGCCCCTATTTCAGATGAGAAAGGTACATAAATGACTTTTATACTCATCATTCTTATCGGAGCAATTCTATCAGGAATTGTGTCGCTTTTTTTCTCGTCGGAAATGCTTGTAGGTCTGTATGATGTCGTATTCAATAGTGGAATTACAATGCAGACGATAACAGGAGTGGAGTTTTTTGGACTTATAATGCCCATATCATATGGTGTGGGAATAAGCCTTATAATCCTCAAATTCTTGAAGAAAGCCTTTGACATCTATGTTCTCTGGACTGACGGTGATCCTGACGCGGATCCGTTTTTGCTGCTGACTAATTTTGTCCGGGCGGTAGGAACTGCGCTGATATTCCAATGGCTCTACGGATTATTTGTCGATATATTCCGCGATATTACGAATACCATCATTGAACGAATAAATTCAAACTGCAATCCGACCGTTGAATGGGTCAATTCCATAACCAGTCTGGGAATAGTTCCTGCAATATGCGGACTGATATTCATTATATGCTACCTGATATTGCTTTTGTCATTCATGGCGCGTGGGGTTGAGATGATGGTCATGCGCATTGGCGTACCGCTTGCCTGCGTGGGACTGCTTGACAACGACAAAGGAGTTTTCCGGGCATATATCAATCAGTTCGTAAAGGCATTCGCGACAACCATAGTGCAGATCATGCTCTGTAAAATCGGTCTTTCCCTAATGCTTAATTCTACCATGATTACGGGACTGAACATATTCTGGGGTATCGCCTGCATGATTGCTGCCATATCTATGCCCAAGATACTCAGAGAATTCCTTGTCCCCACCGGCGGCGATGGACACATTGGCAATACAGTATTCCAGACCGTGCACGTTGCTTCGCTTGCAAAGAGTGTCTTTACCAAGTAGGCGGTGAGTTATGGACACATTAAACACATTGAGCCTGTGTATGCAGGGGATCATTTCAGCCGGACTGATTATGAGAATCATCTTTTGTGCTATCAAGCTCATGCATGAGGAAGATGAAGCTGCCAGGTACAAAAAACGTATCAAAAACTCAGTGGTAATGCTGATAATTGCGCAGCTGATATTCCCGATAAAAGAAATTCTGATATCGTATTTCGGAAACGGTTACTAAGGAGGCACACATGGACGATGACAAGCTATATATTCCGTATGGTCTTTCCATTGACCAGGAATACTTTCCAGGTTTCGGCGGCAGAGAGCTGCGACAGTTCTTTGTCGGAATACTCGGTTCAGGAATAATTGGAGCGCTGCTGCTTATTTTTACCGGGCAGCTCCTTGCACTGATAGTTGCGCTGATGATTGGCGCGGCTGGCACCATGATGGCTGTACGCAAGGATCCGTATACTCGGATATCTGTTGTTGGTCAGATATCTGATATAATACATTTCCACAAGTCCCAGAAGCAATACAAGTACATCTACACTGCGCCGTGGGATATCAAGTGACTGTTTTTTCGCTGGTGGCAATTTATCTTTTCGGAATATCCCGTCAGGATATACGCCGCCACGAAATATCGAACTTCGCCCCGGTAGTACTCATTCTTGCAAGCCCGTTCATAAGCACCACACCAACAGTGGAACGAATGGTAGGCTTGTTTGGACTTTTTCTGCCGCTAATGGCAGTCAACTTTCTCACCAATGGCTTTGGCATGGGAGATGTAAAGCTATGTGCGGCTTTCGGCTGGGTTCTTGGAGCGTTTACCGGATACTGTTCACTTGCCGTTGCACTCACAGTAGCTGTTGTAGTGGGAAAAATCACGAATAACAAATTGCTGCCGCTAGCTCCCTTTTTATCTGGAGCAGGAATGGCAGCAATTATTTTTAGGGAGGTTTTAATTTCATGTTAAAAAACCGCACGCTTATCGGAATTGTTCTGATCGTAGCAGCAATCGGACTTTGCTTCGGCATATCTCCGCTGTTCAATACGATTCTCGCAAGCAAAACGACTATAATCAGGTTGAAGCAGGACATTCCGCAGGGAGTTCAGATCACCGGCTCTATGCTCGAAGCTGTTGAAGTAGGCTCTATGAACCTGCCGGCAGATATGCAGAATGACCCGAAAAAGATAATCGGCAAGTATTCCGTTACTGCTATGTTCGCCGGCGACAGCTTCAACGATAAGAAGCTCTCGGATACAATAGACACCTCAGACAGCCTGCTTCGTCAGTTGAAGCCAAACGAAACTGCTATGTCCGTTACAGTCAAATCTCTTGCAAACGGACTTTCTGGCAAGCTTCAGCAGGGGGACATTATCCAGATCGTTTCCGTTGACGAGGACGATAAGGCGCAGATTTTTGAGGAACTCCAGTATGTTGAGGTCCTCGCTACCACGTCAGACAAAGGTTCCGATAACACTTACAATGATGGCGAAGTTAATGCGAATGCGGAAGACGAGGAGGAGCAGTCCCTCTATGCGACTGTGACTATCATTCTGCAGGACAGAGCACAGGCGCTGAGATTAGCGGAATGCGAAAACACTTCTCTTCATGCAATATTCGTATGCCGCGGCGATGAAGAATACAAGCAGAAGTGCCTTAAAGCACAGCTTGACCTCCTTACTGGCGGCGCTGATGAAACAGCAGAAGCTACATCTGAAGCTGATACCGAGGAAGCTCAGCCGGCGATGAATATTCCCGAAAATAAAAATCAGAATAACGCTCCTGCAGGAAGTGAGGAAGCAGCTCATGGCGCATAAGATTATTGCCGTATATGGAAACTCCGGAAGCTACAAGACAACCACGGCGCTTTCCCTTGCCAGGTATATGGCTGCTAAGGGAACCAACATTATTCTTGTCGGCGCTGACACTACCAAACCGCTTCTTCCCATTGCAGCTCCTCTTGAGAGCAAGTTCGCCGGTTCTCTGGGCAAGGCTCTTTCCTCTGTCGATTTCGATCGTGATATGATTCTCAAGAACATCTACATGGCAACAGACCATGTCGGAATACTGTCCTACAACATCCGCGAAAATGCCAATACATACGCAGTCGTATCACAGGAGCGCATTGACGATCTGTATATGCAGCTCAGACAGCAGTCTGACACAGACATCATCGTTGACTGCACGTCTGATATTTCACAGAGCAAACTGACGGCAAAGGCTGTAATTACCGCTGATGTGGTTATTGAACTGCTCACCTGCGACACTAACGGGCTGGTTTTCGACGGGTCGCAGGAGCCGATATTACAGTCAGAGCAGTATACATATCGTAAGTTCGTTCGAATGATGTCACTCAGCAGCGTTTTCAAGCAGGACGAAGCTGCCATGAAAAACGCAATGGGACGTATTTCCGGCACAATTCCTTACTGCCCGAAAGCAGCGGAATATCTCAATCAGGGTACGCTGCTGACCAAAGGCGTTGATGACCGCACATATAACACGACCATAAAATCGCTTGCGGAAATAATAATGAAGGAGGAATGAACATGGGATTTTCTTTCAAAAATCTTTTCAAAAAGGACAAACCCCAGGAAGACACCGAGCACGTTTCCCTTGAGAAAAGCGCCGAATCAGATTCTGCAAAGACCGAAGCCAGGGCAAAGCACAAAAAGGGTGAAGTGGTAATCGCCGATTCCGGAAATGTCAAGGAAGTATCCAGAGTAATGCTGAAGTTCGATCAGCTCCTCCGGGCAACACAGGAATATATGTCCAAAACATACGGACTTGAACTGTACTCATCTGACAAGCGCGACACCATGAAGCAGCTTATCAAGCAGTATATGAAAGATAATAACTACTACATTGCTGGTGTTACGCTTGCGGACGCTGCTGACCAGCTCTACCGCGAAATGGCGGAATATTCATTTCTGACGCCGCTTCTCGCCCGAAAGGACATTGAGGAAATCAACATTAATGCCTGGGACGACATACAGATTATCCCCTCAAAGGGTAAGCCATATAAGCTGGAAGAGCATTTCACATCACCGCAGCACGCTCTCGATGTAGTGCGCCGTATGCTTCATAATAACAAGCTGGTATTCGATGCTTCCCGACCGCTTGTCACCGGATTTCTTGACAAGAATATCCGTATCTCTGCCGTGCATTCGCTTGTTGTAGGCGAAGATGTCGGTGTTGCCGTGTCTATCCGTATCGTCAATCCATGCAAGATAACCAAGAAGCAGTTCATCGAGAGCGAAATGTGTACAGAGGAAATATACGATTTCCTTGTTATATCGTTCGTACATGGTATTTCTCAGGTATATGCCGGCGCAACGGGTTCCGGAAAAACAACGTTCATGGCTGATATAATGAGCAACTTCCCGGACGACAGACGTCTTATCACCATTGAGAAATCTGTGCGTGAGTTTATGCTCAAGAAGTATGCTGATAACGGAAAGGCAATCAACAATGTCGTTCATTTTGTTACTTACGAAAGCGATGATCCGAGCCGCTGTGTAACCATGCGCGACCTGCTCACCAAGTGCCTGACAATGGATCCGGACAGTATATGCGTTGCCGAAATGAAGAACGAGGAAGCATGGGAAGCGCAGGAAGCAGCACGAACCGGACACACGGTACTCACGACAACTCACGCTTCTGGCGTAAAAGGCGTATATCCCCGTCTTGCAACGCTCTGTATGCAGCTTTATGGCGATACTCCGATGAATACTCTTCTGTCATTTGTTACGGAAGCATTCCCGATTGCAGTATTTCTCAAGAAGCTCGATGACGGCAGGCGTCATATCATGGAAGTAGCGGAATGCGTCGGCGTAAATGTGGAAGAGAGCAAAGCCATTACGCGTACACTCTGGAAATACAATGTAAAATCCGAAAAGAAAATAGATGGCAAGATCGTAATCGACGGCGAGTTTGTAAGAGTAAATCCCATATCAAAGGAGCTGCACGACAGAATGCTCGAAAATGGCGTTCCCGAGGATATGCTCAGAAAATATTCGGAGGAGGTGCGTTAATGGATAGAGTAATTTATCTTTTCGGCGCTCTGCTTATGTCCGCCGGCATTGTTATCCTGCTCGGCATAACTCCCGAAATAATAACTCAGGACATTATGTCACTGATGTCACGGCAGCGCAGCTTAAAGTATCGTGTAGCAAAAGCCCAGGGCAAGGTAAAGCAGAACCGGCTTCAGACTGCCATCATGAATATCAAGAATGCGCTTATAGCCACACATTCTGAGAACAAGTTCTCTCTGCTGATTTCTGTTTCCCTTATCGGTATCTGCGCTGGATTTCTGCTGGCGGCTCTGCTCCAGAATCTGCTTCTTATACCCATATTTTCGGGTATATGCGTGATACTGCCGTATGCTTACGTCAATGTACTGCTGTCCAACTACAATCGGCGTATCTCCGAAGAACTGGAAACGGCGCTTTCAATCATCACGACCAACTATGTGTCCAATGATGATATCATCTACGCTGTGGAGCAGTCCATTGACTACATCAATCCGCCGGTTCAGCAGGCTTTCCGGAAGTTCCTCACCCAGACGAAACTCATCAATTCCAATGTGAAGCTGGCTATCGAGCAGCTCAAGGGAGAAATCAATAATGAAATATTCCATGAGTGGTGCGACAGCCTTATTGAGTGTCAGGATAACGTTACGCTGAAGAAAACTCTCCAGCCCATCACTACAAAGCTTTCGAACGTGCGCATTATCAATGCGGAACTTCGGAATATGCTGATGAGCCCACGCCGCGAACACGTTATGATGGTGTTTATCCTGCTGGCAAATTACCCGATTCTGTATTTTCTCAACTCAGACTGGTTCAAGGTGCTTACCGACACCTTTGTCGGACAGGTGGTCAATTCCATTGTCGCAATAGTCGTAATCGTAACGGTAATCCTGGCATACAAGTACACTCAGCCCATTCAGTACAAGAGGTGATGTGACATGAGTATATACAATATTGCACTCTACGCAGCAATCGCTGTGATAAGCCTTGTGTTTGCAGGCGGACTGTACTGCTTTGCTCTTATTCTGTTAAAGGTACCGGCAAAGCGTACAACTAATGCAATCAAGTCTATCGCTTCGAGAAATCGTCCCTCTGCAGCCGGCTTTAAAAATACATACAACGATATTGCGCTGTTTGTATCACGGTTTATTCACCTGAACGAATTCAAGAAAAAGGAGCTTACCGACAGCCTGAAAATAGCAAACATCGCTATGTCACCTGAGCTGTTCACGGCAAGGGCGCTGGTGAAATCCGCCGGCATAATGCTGCTGTCCATTCCGTTCTTTTTCTTCCTGCCTATATTCGGGCTGCTGATTATCGCCCTGGGAATTCTTGTATACTTTCAGGAAAAGCAGAAAGTCGATTCCTGCATAAAAGAAAAGCGCAGACAAATCGAATTTGATTTGCCCCGGCTTGTATACGCTATATCCCAGGAGATACAGATGACGCACGATGTAATCTCGATCCTGGAACGGCATAAGGACAATTTCTCACCGTATCTCAACGAGGAAATCGCGATAACTATAGCGGATATGCGGACCGGCAACTACGAAGCTGCAATCACCAGATTTGAGGGGCGTATCGGAAGTACCAATCTGTCCGAAGTGTGCCGCGGATTCATTCAGATGATACGCGGTGATGATACTGCGGTTTATTGGGAAACACTCAGCGTTCGATTTGAGGAATTACAGCGCCAGCACCTCCGCAGCATTGCGCTGAAGATACCGCCAAAAGTTCACCGGCTGTCGTTCTTCCTGATGATGTGCATGATGCTGCTCTATGTTGTAGTACTCGGCTGGGAGCTTATCAGCAACATGGGAATTTTGTTCGGATAAGGAGGCAAGAATGAAAAAACTTCTTAAACGGCTCAGTTCTACTCGTGGCGAGGGATATATCGACATCTCTGTTGCAGTGCTGGTTGTGATGATATTGCTTGTGGCAGTCATTAAGATTGCACCGGTATTCATCACGAAAATGACGATCAACAACTATGCAAACGAGCTTTGCCGCGAAGCTGAAATAGCCGGTCGTGTCGGCACAGAAACAACTACACGGCTTGACCGCCTTAACGAATCCCATCCCGACCTCAATCCTACCATTACATGGTCAAAGACAGGCAACATTCAGATTGGAAACACATTCACGGTGACAGTATCTACTACCTATGATTTCAGCTTTTTCGTTTTCAGTACTACGCCAATTACTATATCAGCTACCGCTGAGGGTACCAGCGAGGTGTTCTGGAAATGATAAAAATACTGAAAAAAAGAATACTCAGCAACAAAGGGTTCTCTTATGTAATTCTCAGCGTTCTGATGGTCGTGATACTGCTCATGGGTGTTGCTATTTTTGAGATAATCAGAATCAATATACAGGCAGCAGCTGTCCGGGACAAATTTGAGGATGCGATTATCTCGATGTGTGTTGAGAATTACTCTGAGATGTACCAGCCGATTCGTGAGAGCCATGCTTCAAGCTATGCGTTCAACGGAATACGCTGGGAGGAAAGGCACAAAGCCAATGAGCAGTACATTCGAACTTATCTGAACAAAGCTATGGGCGCCGGTGAAATTATGCAGTGTGAGATAGTTTCTATAAGCTTCAATGTGGATTCGCCAAGTGTTGCCCCTGCAGACACAGATACCGCAAAGAAATATGCGGTATCTGGAAGCATTACAATAAAAGTTCCGTATCGTTTTGCCTGGCAGGAGCTTGCTCCAATATTCCTTAAGCTGGACGTAAAGTCACAGTGGAGAGCCCTATTCTAAGAAAGGAGAGCTATATGCAGATAGCAATAGCAATTATCACCCTTGTACTGTGTGCAGGGGTGCTTTACTGGTTTAAGCGCAGCGAGAACCAAAAACGTACTCGCCGCACTGAAGAGGAGGAAGACGAGCGTGAACGTCTTGCCCAGAAAACTGCCCAGGAATTCGTGAATGCCAAAGACCTCGGGGAGCATTGCCTTTACACGATTGACGGTTACATATTTGCTTATATCAAGATCGAGGGACTTTGCCTTGAGCTGTACAGCAGACAGGAGCAGAAGCGCTTGTGCCGTGAACTCTCTGCTTCTCTTTCGGCAATAAAACGTCCCTACAAAAGTGACGCGGTAAGCCGTCCGGTTGATATTTCCGCACCTCTGAACGAATATGAGGAGCTGTATAACGCCGCGACTGGCGGCAGAAAAAAGCTGCTTAAATTCGACATGGAGTCACTGGCTGAAATGGTTGCGACCGGCGAATCCCTGGAGCGACAGCATTATATCGCTATATGGGATACCATTCAGCGTTCTGATGAGCGTACTCTGACCCAGGCAGCACAGGACATAGCAAAAAAGTATTCCGACTGTGGGATAAAAGCAGAACTGCTCGACAGGAAAGGGATAGTCCAGCTCTGCAACCTGGTAAACAATCCTGCGTATGTCCACGTCGAAAATGCAAATATTGAGGACGTTATTTCTGTCCTCTCTGCTGGATAAGGAGTATAAACCATGAACAGCGAATTACACATAAAACCTGGCAAGGATCTTGCTCCTCAGATTTATGAATTTTACCGGAATAAAATATGTTTTGGTGATTATAAGCCTGGGGATAAACTGCCGTCATATAAGTCGCTTGCGGAAAAATATGCGGTATCCTATTCTCCCATCAAGACCGCATATCAGTCCCTTGAAAGAGAGGGATATATTCACCTTTCGACAAAAGGCAGCATTGTGATTGAACAGCCGAAAACGGTTAAGGAAAATATTGCTTCCAAACTTGATGAAATGCTCCAGACGGCTCTGGATTTTGGCGCAGCAAAGGAAGATATTGTTGAAGCCATAGATTTTATCATGGAAAAATACTGCTGAGAAAGGTCATGGAATGAACAACAAAAAATCAGAAATACAGATATCAGTCAATACTGCGTTACAGGCAAGCATTACGCCGATCGGAATTGATTTCGAAATGAACCGGCTCCGGCTCGGCGAAAACTATTGCTGTATCTTCGCGATCACGGACTATCCCTCAGAGTGCGACTATGGCTGGCTTTCCAAGCTGACCAATATTCCCGGCACGATTGTTTCCATAAACAGCGAACCCATTGATAATGGTGAAGCTGTAAACGAAATCTCTAAGAAAATCCGTATGTATCGTGGACAGGCTGCAAGTACAAAGGATCCTCGCGAACGTCAGCGCTGCCAGAAAGCTGCTGATGACCAGGAAAAGATAATGGCTAAGATGGACCAGAACGGCGAAGTCATGGGAAAGTGGAATACTACTATAATGGTGCTTTCCCGTGACAAAGAGGATTATAACTCCAGGTGCGACCGGGTGAAAAACGTTGCAAGTATACTCGGCTGTAAAATACGCGTTCTCTCCAATCTTCAGTGCGAGGGCTATCAGCAGATTTCCCCCACATATCCGCAGATAAAGCGCATACAGGAAACCTCCTCAAGGTACTTCCCGGTGAGTACGTTCGTAGGAGGTTTTCCTTTTTCCTCCGGCGGATTCAATGACGGCAAGGGATTTTACCTTGGGAAGAACAGCAGCGGCGGTCTGATTTTGCTGGACCTTTGGAAACGTGGTTCTTCAAGGACAAATAGCAACATCACAATCGTGGGAGGATCAGGTTCCGGTAAATCAACGGCGATAAAACACATCATCGCTTCTGAGTACGCCCGCGGCACAAAGATAATCGTCATTGACCCGGAAAGCGAGTACAAGGATATGTGCTATAATCCGCTGTTCGAAGGCAATTGGATCGACGTTGCCGGCGGCAAAGGTGGACTTATCAATCCGCTTCAGATACGTCCGGTACCTCCGGATACAGACGATGAAAACGCTGAGCCGCAGGAGAACGATAGCATCGGCGACCTTGCTATACACCTTAAAACGCTCCAGACGTTCTTCCGGCTTTACATTCCCTCAATGGACGACCGGCTGAGAGCACTGCTTGATCAGGCGCTTGTAGAGCTGTACCACAAGTTTGGTATAAGCTGGGATACAGACGTGTCCGGTTATTCAGCCAATCAGTTCCCGACACTGACAGACCTTTATAATCTTATTGCCGAAAAAGCAAAACTCAAAGACAACAATACCGTTTATTATGAAGATTTGAAAACATATCTTGAGGGAGCAGCCAACGGCGCGGATCATCGGCTGTGGAACGGCTATACGACCATAAATCCCACCAGCGGATTTATCGTGCTCGATACAAAGTCACTTATCCAGATGTCCGGTACAGTTCTTGCGGCGCAGTATTTCAATGTGCTGTCATGGTGCTGGGAGCAGATTACCCATGACCGCAAGGAACGCATTATGCTAGTGGCTGACGAGTGCTGGACGATGATTGATCCACGTTGTCCGCAGTCGCTGGAGTTCCTCAAAAATGCTGAGAAACGCGCCCGTAAGTATGAAGGAAGCGTTATCGTGGGTACCCAGTCCACTAACGACTTTCTTGATCCGGAAGTTAAGTTCTATGGGCAGTCCGTCCTTGACCTGCCTACATTCAAGCTACTGTTTTCAATGGACGGTAAGTCACTAAAGGAAACAACCGAACTGTTCGACCTGAATGACGCACAGAGCGAGTACATTTCTTCCGGTCAGCGCGGCACGGCACTGATGAAAGTGGGCAATCAGGCTGTTATCGTCCGTTTTGAGCTGAGCGAGGAACGCCTTGAAATGTTCGGCAGAGGTGGAGGACGTTGAAGACTGCTCTTATCTTTTGGAGGTTACAATGGCAGTAAATCCGAAAATAATAATGATGGTCGCGCAGGCGGCAAAGAGCCATAAAGTCCGTGAAGTTGTTCTTCATGTCGTGTTCTATTCACTTGGCATAATTCTGTTTATTTTCACTGCTTTTATAGCATTGATAAGCGGACTTCTGGCAATCGTACAAAATACCAATCTGAGGAACCACTGGAATTACTATCGCACAAGCATTTCTGAGTTGTTTAACGGAATAGAATCCGATATCAACACAAACGTGAAAGATGAAGTATACGACTTCATGCCGGAATTCTCCGTGAACCTTTCCAAAGCCACGATAGCCAACAACTTTGATGGCAGCTCTCTCATTCTGTACGACGATGATGAGATATCTCGTGCCGAAGATATTATGCTCAATTACGCAGGACAGCTCCGTGCCATAAAGACCCAGGACGAATTTGACTCCTTTATCTCTGATTTCGACACAGACCTTTCTTTTTCGGATATCAGCAGCATTCCTTTTACTGATGATACTGGAATAGATAATCTGTCTGAGTACAACGAAGAACTGAAAGTGTTTTTATATCATCGCGCCATGGAACAGATGAGTAAATATAACTATACATTTGAGAACGTCGAATTGGACGATGGCAAGAGGGCAGACCGCCAGACACTTGTTGTGACGGCGGCAGACGGGAGTACCCAGACGGTGGAATACACCTGCATAGGTGGTGGTGAAGTTTATCTACCGGAATTCCTGGCAATGTACAATGTCCGCCAGGGGCGTGAGTACCTTATCAAAACCACGCAAAATCAAGCTCCGGATCTTGATTCACAAATGGAACAGGCTCTTGGAGATATCCCCGAAACTGCCGAAGACGCTCAGGAATACATCAACAATTCATGGGGTAGTATGATTGACGGCAGAGGGGCAATAAACTTAAACCTGTTTCAGATGTCTAACCTCAAGTCCATAATTGAAAATGCCAATATGAGTGGTGCCGCCAAGATTGAAACGGAACGAACAGCTGATAAGCTGTCTATCACTCTTGAAACTGTTGGTGCAGACGTTTGGAGGGATATTTTCGGCATTGAGAAGGAGTTCGAACAGTATGTCGAGCAGTCCCAAATGGCTATAGAAATGGCTCTGTCTGAAGCAGAAATACCGCAGGAAGAGTGGACTATATCCCTGGACAACATGGTTCAGCTCGCGCTGTTCGTATATTTCGAAGGCTTCTTCGAACTTCCGGTCAGCAGCTCAGACCTTGCACCGGGCGGTAATGGTATTCTGTCGCAATGCGGTGATGTGTCAGAGCTGCACCAGTACACCTACGGCACTAAGGATATGGGAGTACCCGAAAGAGGCATTACGCTTGAGCTGACAGGCAGAACAGCGATCCATGCAGATTTGCTAAACTGCGGAAGCTGTATACAGGACGCATTTATATATGATGTGTGGAACATGAACGAGCAGGATATCGCTAATGATACCAATTCCAAAGTCTTTAACCAGAGTGCAGTCACTATCGCATACATAATTGATACCGACCAGTTTGAAGATGATTACGGTTTTCCTTTCCCGACAATAAACGGGTTACGCCACGGAAGCACGATTACTCTTTTTCTGGAATTCACCTGCCTGAGCGAGGTGGAATTTGAAGACCTTGATATTGGCAGCTCCGTTGACCTTGAGGATTTGACTGTTGGTTACTCGCATGACGGGTATTACAACGACACTTACGACAAGGGACTATGGCGTCACCATCTGAACCGTAATGAGTGCATTCCGCACGTCGGAATAAAGACCTATTTCATGTCTGGCGAAGCTGCTGCCCCTGATCCACCGCAGGGAACGCATTACTATGGCGGACCAAGTGCAAAGGATATTGGCGTAGTTGCCAATCCTAGACTTTGGTTCAAGGCATTCCGCACCGGCATGAGCGATGAACTGTTTGAAACTATCAAGGCATTTGAGCCAGAATAGCAATATGATAAGAGAAAGGAACTTCTACCATGACCAATCCGTTACTTATTTCCCGAAAAGAAAATGCCGGCATTCTGAGGAAGATATGCTCGGAAATAGGGGCAACTCCCCGCGAAATTTCGGGTGATGAATGGTCGCTTGCACTGTTCATCAAGACAGACCTCAAAAACTATATGTACCAGTCGCACTACGTCCTCGATGTTTCAGCGTTCCTGGAAAAGGGCGATGATTTAGTTGCGCTCTGTGAGGGTATTGCGCTTCAGAAAGATCCCAACAGCATAATCATATATGCGGATCATTTCTTCCCGGGAGATGATTTCCTGGACAAGCTGGTGCATAAGGGCATACATAATATAGTAGCCAACTATCCTGATGTGGACGAAAAGACAAACATCACGAAAATGATGGAGGATCTCAAAGAGTGCCTTACCACCGGCTTATCGAGGCAGAAGTGGCGTAAGTATGACAAGTCATTTGACGCATTTGCTGAAGCACGTGAAGCTGCTCTTATCGCCGAAAAAGAAAGCGAGAAGCCGCGCTATTCACAGGCGAGCCTGCATATAGCGGTTGTGGGAGCGCAGAGCAGGATAGGCACAACTTCCTTTGCTTTGCGTATGGCAGAGTACTTCCGCAGCCGCGACGGCGAAAGCGTAGTTGTATGCGCCAGCCGGCGTGGAGCCGAGCAGCTCGAAATGATGGAAACCTGCTATGAAGAAGCAAAGGTGCAGGACGGAATTTACACGATCAACGGCATAGACATTTGCAGTTCTGATACTGATACCGCAAAAGTCTACAACGCTGAGATATATGACTTTGGCAGCAAGAAGACAACGGACTTTTCCGGCTTCGACAAGATATATGTCGTAGGCGGCACTTCGTGGAACGAGCTGCCGATGATATATGATATCCAGAATGACCTCAACATGGTGAACTACACCGTTGCCGTCAACTTTTCCGATGAAACATCTGTTGAGAAGAACCGTGAGCTGCTTTCCGTCAACCTCAATGATGTAATTTGCCTGCCTTATGCGCCGGATCCGTTCTCACTGACCGCCGGATATGAGGAGATTTTCGACAAGGATTTTGCCGAGTGGGCAGACAGCCCTGCTGAAGAAGCTGATTTATCAGCCGAAAAATAAAGATATGGAGCAAACAAGCCATGAAACAGAACAGACAGTTTGTCCGGGTTAATTCGGACTTTATAAACAAGGACCTGTCAGCCGGCGCTGTAAAGGTTCTGTTTCTGCTTGCTTCGATAGCCCAGGCTGGCGGCAGTGATACTGCTGTCATATCCAATGCAAGAATCGCTGAGCGCACCAAGCTCACGAATATAACCAGAATAATCAATGAACTATACGCCATAGGTGCAGTAACTGAGCGCATTCAGCGCTTCAAGAGCAATCGCCAGAAGTGCAACGCTTACGTCCTTTCAGAAGCCGTTTCAGCGCCGAAAAACTATGTTCTTGTTCCGGCACCCGCAGTGGAACTTCCTAAAAGCTGTCTTAGGCTGTTTATGCTGTACTGCATACACGCTAGTGCAGAGGGGCGCTGCCTGCTGTCCCTTTCAATGATACAGGAGCTGTCCGGAATGGCGCGCGGAACGATCATTTCCTGCAATAAGGAACTTACGGAGCAAGGCTACATAGCCAAGCAACAGTACGTTCGCAGAGAGGGAGATTTCGGATACAACCGAGTATACATCTCTCATCTTCTCCGGCGCAGGAGTGAGACCAAACGTGCGGAAACATTCCGTGTTATCGTCAATTCCGGTGTTCTCAGCTTTGAAAGTAAATGCGCTGCTGAGCGTTCCCTGTCCCAGGAGCCAACTCCAGAATTTGCAAAAGCAATGCGATATCTGTTCCGAAATACCAGAGTTGCACATTTTATCAGGACTATTCTCCGCAGCACGAAAAATGCTGCGGTTTTTCTTTGCCAGAAATGGGGTAGTCGAAAAAAGAATACCCGATTTATAAATCTAAAACCTGTTTTAATTATTTAAAAACACTTACCGAAAAAAGAATTATTATACTTTCGGTAATTTGAAAGGAGCTGCTTATGTTAAGCATAGAAACGATCTCTCAGCGGCTTGCGGACGCCAAAGGCAAGCGTGAGCGCCTTATATCCACCCTTAACCGGCATATTTCCGCCCTGGAGAAAAAAGAACGCGAATTTGAGAAAACCTACAAGCTGAAGCCGGAGCTTTGCAGCGAGGAATCCCTCAGAGGAAATGACAAGGCGTTCTGGGATTTCTATTCGATCAAATCAAAAAATAGCGATATTCTTTCCGTGAACAAACGTATCCAAGAAGCAGAAGAACGAATTCAGGCGCTCCAGGCTGAGCTTCGCTCTGCCAAAGCACAGCAGGCGTTTATGGAAAATCAGATTCCTGATGTTATAAAAGACTTCTTCGTGCGCTGGAAAGAAGACAGTATTTCTTTTTTCAGCAATCGTTATGAGCAGTATCAGGATTTCGTTCAGGAACTCCGAACAAAAGAGCTTACAGCCCGGAAAGAAGCGGTCAGGACGGTTCCTGCATATTCTCAATACGCAGAACGTGTGGACAGAATGAGCGATTACGATTTGCACAACGTGTTCCCCAGAAAGCCAATGGAAGATTTCCTGAAATCGCTGAATCTTGATTACCGCAGCATCAGCGAAGCTAAGAGCAGCTTCGCCGGTCCAATCGTTTCTGCGATGTGCAAATACAATGACCCGGAACAGAGGAGAGTATTCCTTGAGCGAACCATGGATCACGAAATGAGAAGCAAAATGCTCGATCTGGCTCAGCGCATAGGAGAAAAGGTCGGCAGGATAACCGACGCTGCTGGTCTGCACGTTCGGAACGGCGAAATTGCCGGTGTGATTTACGGAGAGAACGGCAGTGCGACCATTCAGACAATCGGCGCCGGCGGGTATAATATTCAGCGCTTTCATTTCCGGACGCTTGTTCATGAGCTGGAGCAGTACCAAGCTCAGGAGCAGGACGATCAGTCTGAGCAAGAAGACGGCGATGAGATGGAGATGTGAATAAAACATAGGTGCCTCATGGTGAGGCACGTAGTTTTTACTGGAAAGGAAAAAATATGATTAATATCCGCGAACACTTTAAGAAATCTATGCTTTCACAATATTATGAATCTGAAGACTCAAAACGCATTCCCGAAAATGTGTTTTTGAAAATTCTTGATGATTATATGGAAACGGAATGGATTAGTAATTATGAACACGATGAAGAACAAAGACTAAAAGATTTTATTCCTCAAGGCGAACCCTATGACAGGGAACGTGCGATAGAGTACGCTGAAAAAAGAAATGTTTCGATAGATGATATTGTTTATAGCATAGCATGCGGCTTTTGGCTTGGATTCCCAATAATGATATACGAAATGGCTGAATCAAAATTTAGCATACCTCTCTGGAATACAGAAAGACCATGGGCTGATAAAAAATGCTATAAAAAATGCCCATTGGGTGATTGCTGCAATTGCCATCCTAATATGATATTTTATATCGGCAATAAGAACTATTGCCTGGGACAGCTTTATATGAATAACAAATTACATGACAAGAGTACGCTGGGTTTGCCCGTGTATGACGATTACGAATTATATTGTCTTACAACACCATTTAATGAACTTCATCCGCCTGAAAGAACCCCGAGCAGTATTGTCGACCAGCTGCTTGTAGGTTTTCAATTTGACTACACAGAAACAGTTCCGAAAGGATTATTCTATGGATGGATGTATCGTACTTACGGAGTCATTGCTCCGAAATTTCGCAGAAGGAATAATAAGTTTGTTGGCGGCAATGTTATTCCTTTTCTATAATAATCATATGTGACTTCTCAATCTTAAAATTGTTGTATTTTTTATGGCCTTTTTTCGTCCATTTCATGCTAGTAAACATAGCTATTAAAGCTACGTCGCAATCAACATTATTCTTTATTTTACTATATGCTTGTTCCTTCACGATTCCTGAGCAAAACGGATTTTCTGCACCTATTTTATAAATATTAAGTGACATAAAAGGTCCATCTTTAGAAAGACGTTTTTCCCATTTTATTTTCACACGCCCATAGAACACCATAAACCTATCATAATCTTCTTCAAGAAAAGGGGATGTCAAGGACTTGGAAGGAATACGCTTTTGGTTACTTTTTCTACTGACCTTTTCTCTAGGTATGGGTTTCATATCAATGTCGTTGCCATTTATATTTACTGCAAGGGGGTGATCTTTAGTTCTAATCTTTTTCAAAAGAGAATCAATAACTTGGCTAAGTCTTAACTGAATATCTCTTTTGTTCGGTTCTAGATCAATCTTTGTTTCAATATGATTATCCGATATTTCATCTAACCCCAAAACACAATCATCATTATGATCTTGATGTTGGAATCCTCTTAAATAAAAGCCATACTTTGTCCGGCACAAGGTAAGTTGAGGTACTTTACATTCGGGACAATACATATTGTTGCAGTATTTTGTCAGAAAAGCATCATTGTCCTTGATTCTTTCTTCTATCAAATCTTCGATATTTATCACATCTACACTTTTATTTACGGGATCAATGTATGCAACTGAATCATATTTCCCATACTTTCTTTTATCCATAAATGCTCCTTTCATTATATCAGATGCCTCACGGTGAGGCACCTGTGTGTTTCATGATGTGTATATTGCACAAAACGCACAACAAAAAATTGTTATTAATTGTACCGCCATTGACATTGACAAGCGGAGAATAATATAGTATAATAAACAAGGTGATTTAACAACACCAATTGGCTTCCATGAATTCCATTTTTCACGCAAGCCTTGAACAATATTCAATTAACACCCGCAATCCTTGCGTGCGTGTACACACACACACACACAAGGACGACCGAGAGGATGTTACCAGCATCCAAACGGCTTTTACAGGTGCCATCTCTGCGCTTGATTTTGACGGTCAGCGCTTAGATATACTTTGTGAGAGCGTTTGGACTTATGTTCAGACGCTTTTACTATTTTCTCCGAGGACCTCTGTTCGCTCTGTATTCTGAGTCCATAGCAACAAATTCATCCACGGAGATAGAGAAACAGTGGGCGAGGGCAGCATATTTGTTCAATCCATTGCCTGTTCTTGTCCCGCTGAAATCTCTTTTGCCTGCCATAATGCTCCTTGCATGATTGGCAGAACATTCGCACACCTCTGCTAACTTGCGGATCTGTTCTGTATAATCGGCTATGCCATTTTTACATAACAGTTCTGCGAGGTAGTGGCGGTACTCCTTTGGAAAGGAGTATTCATTGTGGCTTGCCATGATAGTACCATCCTTCCTACTTTTTCGGAACAGCTGAGCAATCTCAGCTGAATTTGCTTAAACCCGCCTTTGACGGTTTTAATACAAATTGAATGCCACCATGCAATAGCAAATGTTATCTTGTCCTTAGGACTTCGCCATGAAACGAGCGAGTGTGACGGCTGTGAAGCCGACTAAACAGAGGGATCACATCAACGTCAGTGTTTTCTTTCTTCAAAGGAAAACCCTCAGCTTGATAACGATAGCTGATGTCCAAACTGATGGAAAGATAAGATGAACGAGCAGGTAACTCCTGACTGCGTTCTGCGAATGTGCGTAGAGGTGGAAACAACCTAGCTTATATTCTCGTTGCTGCGGCACTGAAAGTTCCAACACCGAAGTGCTGCGGCAGCGTTAATATACATCTTTATATAACAAAGAGATTACACTGCCCTTTCGAGCTGTGCAATCTGTTTGTTATAAATGGTTGCGGGAGCCAGATTCGAACTGACGACCTTCGGGTTATGAGCCCGACGAGCTACCGAGCTGCTCCATCCCGCGATATCAGTACTCAGGAGGTTTTCTCTTGAGTACTCATCTATTATATCATGTTGAATGCGATTTGTCAAGTGTTTTTTCAAAAAAAGCTGAAAAAAATTATTGAGTTGAAAGCACCCTGACAGAAAGCAGCCCGGACTGCTCGCAGACCTCCGCTCTGGAGCCGCTTCTCAGCCCGCCGGAGATCATCATTCCGGAGAGCATATTCTCGATTTCCGCGGTGATCGTCCGGCGGAGCGGACGCGCTCCCATGCCGCGCTCCCTTCCGGAGGAGCTGTCGCGGCATAGGTGCTTCACGGCGTCGTTGGTGAAGCTCAGCTCTATGCCGCAGAGCTGAGCGCGCGCCGTGAGCTTCCGCAGAAGTATGCGGCAGATGGATTCCATCTGCTCCTCGCCCAGCTTGCGGAACACTACCACATTGTCTATTCGGTTGATAAGCTCCGGGCTGAACCGCTTTTTCAGCTCCGATAAGACTTCGGATTCCCCGTCGTCCTGCTGCCCCGAACCGAACCCCAGCGTGTTTTTAGAGAGCTGCTCCGCGCCGATGTTTCCGGTCATTATCACAATGGAGCTCCGAAAATCCGCCCGTTTGCCGTCGGCGGCGGTAAGAGTCCCCTCTTCGAGTATCTGAAGAAGCAGATTCAGCACGTCCGGGTGAGCCTTCTCGACCTCGTCGAAAAGCACGACTGAATATGGAGCGCTCCTGACCCTTTTAATGAGCTGCCCCTCCTCCTCGAATCCCACGTAGCCGGGAGGCGACCCTATCAGCTTCGAAACCGAGTGCTTTTCCATGAACTCCGACATATCAAAGCGTATCATGCGCTTCTCATCGCCGAAAACCGCTTCGGCAAGCGCCTTAGCCAGCTCAGTCTTTCCCACTCCGGTCTGCCCGAGGAACAGAAACGAGCAGGTAGGGCGCTCCGGCTCTTTAAGCCCCGTTCTACCGCGGCGGACCGCATTCGCGACCAGCTCCACCGCCTTATCCTGACCTACCACGCGCCTGCGGAGCTGCTCCTCAAGCCCGGAGAGCCGCGCGGCTTCGTCCTGCGAGAGCTTCTGCGCCGGGATACCAGTCACCGCCGAGGCGGCGCATGCGATGTCCTGCCGGTCGACTGCCGCGCCAATGCCGCTGCTCAGCGCCTTCACCAGCGCGTATTCCTCATTGCGGAGCTTCTCCGCCTCCGCAGCGGATTTTACCACTGCAAGCCCCCTGCGTACCTCCGAAAGCCTGCGGGCATACGGAGCATTCAGAGCCCCCGAGCGCACCCGCGCCGCCGCTTCGTCCACGAGGTCAAGAGCTTTGTCCGGGAGGTTTCGGTCGGTGATATACCTCACCGACAGCCTTACGGCCTCCTCAAGCGCCGCGTCGGTTATCGTAACGCAATGATGGGTCTCGTAGCTGCGCCGCATTCCACGGAGTATCTCCAGAGTCTGCGCTTCCGTCGGCTGCTCCACTATTATTGGCTGGAATCTCCGCTCAAGCGCGCTGTCCTTCTCGATGAAGCGGCGATATTCCTCGGTGGTGGTGGCTCCTATAAGACATATCTCGCCACGGGCTAGCTGGGGTTTCAGAATATTTGCCGCGTCTATCGCGCCCTCGGCAGCTCCGGTGCCGACAATGCTGTGAAGCTCATCTATAAACAGTATCACATTCTGACAGCCGGCGGCTTCCTCTATCACGCTTTTCAAGCGCTCCTCAAAGTCGCCGCGATACTTCGCCCCGGCGAGCATCGCCGTCAGGTCAAGGGAATATATCCGCTTCCCGAGAAGCCCCTGCGGGACGCTCCCCGCCGCTATGCGCTGCGCGAATCCCTCCACTACGGCGGTCTTGCCGACTCCGGCGTCCCCGATGAGGCAGGGATTATTCTTGCAGCGCCGCAGCAGCACTCTTATAAGGCGGTCGGTCTCCTGCTCCCTGCCTATCACCGGGTCGAGCTTCCCGGAGGCTGCAAGCTCGGTGAGGTCCCTGCCGTATTTCGTGAGCGCCGGGAATTTAGCGCGGCGCTCCTTTTCGCTCTGCTGGAAGTCCGGCTCGACATAACGCTGCGCGCAGACCTCCCCCGCGAGCTTCACCATATTCACGCCAAGCTCCGCGAGTATCGACCAGGCGCAGCACTCCCTGTCGAGCACCACCGCGCGGAGAAGGTGCTCCGTCCCGGCCTTGCGCTTGTCCTCGGCGGCGGCAAAGGAGAGCGCGTTTTCCATCAGCCTGCGCGAACGCGGCGTGAGGTCGTTCATGCTCAGGCGGGTAGGTCTCCCCTTGCCGACCAGCGTTTCCAGCCGCCGAAGGACTTCATTGCGACCTACGCCGTACCTCCGCAGCACCGACGCGGACGGAAAGCTGTCGTCGCTTACCAGCCCGTAAAGCATGTGCTCGCTGCCGACATAGGTGTGACCATATCCCATAGCGGCTCCCAGCGCCGAATTGAGCGCCTTCACCGCACTATCAGAAAATCCGCTTATTGAATTCATGTTGTTGACCTCCTCGTTGATACACATAGTATGAGCAGAAATCAGGAATTTATTTCATCATCAGGAAAATTTCTGTAACAGATTTTCAAACTCTGCATACTATGTACTATGAAACGGAAGCTTCAAAGGGAAGCGGAAATTTCTACTATAGTAATTAGGAGGACACGAATATGTCATGCTTCAACGTTGGCGGCGGCAACTGCTGCTGGATCATCATTCTTATTCTTATCCTGTTCTGCGGCTGCGGCAATGGCTTCGGTAACGGCTGCGACAATGGCTGCGGCGGCTGCGGCAACAACTGCGGTAATAACTGCGGCTGCTGATCGTTTCCCGGGTATAGCCTGATCCGGCGTCAGTGAGCGGTGAGTGATGACGGCTCGGCGCGTCAGACCTTAACACGCTCCTGAGCAGTGACAGAGGGCGCCTTTCAATGAAAGGCGCCCTTTTCTCATGGGAAATCCGGGAATATTTGCCGCACTGGAATATTCCACACAGATCAAAGCCGGGTCAAATTTATGCCGAGCAGGATTTTTCAGCCGCCAGCAGTCTGCCTATCCTTGCTGAAAGCACGCTTCCGTCAGCAGGCTTGCGGATAACGTCTGCCGCGCCGGCATTCAGGAACATCACTTCTGCGGCAGGCGAACGATCCGCCGTGTAGACCACTGTCGGTATATCCTTCAGCCGCCCGTCAGAGCGCAGCGACTTCAGCAGAGATACATCGTCCGCGCCTGCGGATAGCAGTATCAGCTCTGGAACATGTCCCTCAAGATACTCCAGCGCCTGCCCGCCGCTGCTTACCGACGCCACGCCGTATTCCTGGAGCATACGCTCGGTCAGGCAGCGGAACATCAGGTCGTTTTCGATATACAGCACCCTGCCCTCCGCATTGCAGGAACCGGCTTCAGATCCGCCTGCAAGTATGCCGCGTATACGCCCGGCAAGCATTCGGTACTGCTCAAGAACGCGCCGCGTGTTCTCGGTGATATAACCGGTATCGCCGGACTTGGCCGCCTCCTCAAGCCGGAGAGCCTCCTCGTACAGCGCGTTCGCCCCTATGGTGCGGGAGCCGCTCTTCAGCGCATGAACCTGTATGCGGTAGTTCTCCAGATCCTTGGCGGCGAAATATTCCGAAATGAGGCCGTACCTGTCCTCCTCAAGATAAGTGCCGACTATATCAAGATAAAGCTCCTCGCTGTCGCAGCAATATTGCAGCGCTGACGAAACGTCCAGAAACTCCCCGAGCTGCTCCATTACGCCTTTTTTCGGAGCCGTAGCAAACCCGGACACCGGCTCGCCGTCTCCCATGCGGACATACTCGGCGGGAAGGTACTTCATAACAGTATCCCAGAGCTGCCGGCTTGAAACCGGCTTTGCAAGGTAATCGTCGAAACCGGCGTTGAGGTACATATTGCGCTCTCCTGAAACCGCGTTCGCTGTAACAACGATTATCGGAACGCCCGGACACAGCTCCTGCTTTTGTATCGTCCGCAGGGTCTCCATGCCGTCCATTACCGGCATCATATGGTCTAGGAGTATGAGGTCGTAGCGGTTCCTGCCGATAAGCTCAAGTGCTTCCACGCCGTTTACCGCGGCGTCTATCGTGACCCTGGTCTCGCGCAGGCTGCGGCGGTAAAGGTCGAGGTTCATCTCGTTGTCGTCGGCTATGAGTATCCGCGCCTGCGGAGCCGTGAATCCCGGCTTGCTGCGCGAAAGCTCTCCGGGACGCGTCAGCGCCGCCGCATCGCCTACCGGGCTTGGATCCGAAACGCCCTGCCTCAGCCGGAAGCTCATGCAGGTACCCTTGCCGTAGGTGCTTTCCACCTCCAGGAAGCTGTCCATCATCGAAAGTAGCCTTGTTACAATGGTAAGTCCCAGACCTATCCCCTGAATATTCTGACTTCGCTTTTTGTCCATTCGCAGGAAACTCGAGGATATCCGCGCGACGTCCTCCCCGCGCATGCCGGTGCCCGTGTCCTTGACTTTAACGCACAGCCAGCCGCTGTCGCCGTCAGGTTCCCAGCCGACTTGTATCTCCACCCATCCGCGCTCTGTGTACTTCACCGCGTTGGAGGTCAGATCGTTCAGTATCCTGGTTATGCGAACGCTGTCTCCATGGAGCGTCCTGGGAATATCCGGGGAGAAATCAAGCCGCAGCTCGATATCTTTTTTGTTTGCGTGGTATCCCGCGAAAGCGGCGATATCAGAAAGCATGGAAGCCGCAGAGTAGTTCGTTTCCTCAATACGGAAGCTGCCTGTCTCCATCTCGGTGAAATCCATCATGTCGCTTATCATCGCAAGCAGAGTCTTGCCGGCGCTGCGGATATTTTCAGAATACCGCGTGATCTCTTCGTCCCGGGACTCTCGCAGCACCATTTCATTGAAGCCCAGCACGGCGTTGATAGGCGTGCGTATCTCATGAGAGACAGTGCTCAGGAATTCTGTCTTGACCTGGCTGGCGCTTTGTGCCGCCGCCATGGCCTCCTCCGCCTCGTCACGGGTGTCGCGGAGTTCCTTCATGGTTCGCTTGAGCACCTTGAGATCCGGGGTCTCCATCGCAAACATCAGCATCATCAGACCGATGGATACCGTGAACAGCGTAAACAGCACGTTCGGGAAAATAAGCTGCACAACCGGTCCGGAGATCAGTACGAGAATATACACGGATACAGAAATGCGCTGCGCACTGCTGAATTTTCTGAAATTCACGATCATCATTATACTTGTAATGATTATCGCAGCTATCGGGATCACATGTATCAAAAGGTAAAGCGGACCGTGAACGTATCCCGTCTCATCAAATGAGAATATCCACCCGGTGAAGATGTTGATGGCGAGCAGTACGACCATCGCCCCCGCTGCGCCGAGCGTGAACTCCGGAATATGGCGGTGCCGCGCCGTGCCGTAGATGGCGCAGGTGCAGTAGATCACGAACTGACATTCAAGGAACACGTCTGAGATCAGGTAAATAGTATTGAGCGCGGTGTTGAGCCATATCGGAACGCTGTCGGCATAGCTTATGGTTATCGCGGTCACGACGTCCAGGGTCACTGCAAGGAACAGCACTCCTGCGAGCCGCTTGAAATGCCGGTTGCTTGGCGAATCCGACGGATATTGCAGGTATACATACAGGTTCAGCACCACCAGCAGAGCCGCTGCCGCAAGCTCAAAGTAGATGTTGTATTTCATGCTTCGGAGCCGAGCAGCGCGGCTACCTTATCGGTAAGCTCCTTCGGCAGGAAGGGCTTCCTGAGGTAAGATGTGACGCCCAGCCGTATCGCCTCGCGGACAGTTTCCTGTGTGGCGGAGGCGGTCAGGAACATCACCGGGATATCCTTAAGCTTCTCCGACTGGCGAATGCTTGAAAGCGTGTTGAACCCGTTTAGCAGCGGCATTTCGATATCAAGCAGAATGCAGTCTATCCGAGGGTTGGAGGGTTCTCTCAAGAACTCCAGGCATCGCTTGCCGGACTCGGCAGTCACCACCTCGTGATCCTGCTTTTCCAGAATAAATTTACACATCTTAAGCGTTATCTTGTCGTCGTCGACTACCATTATTCTCTTTTTCATCAGTATTTCTCTCCGTTCTCGGTATATTTTTGTATGTAAGCTGCCGCCGCTTCGTCAAAGCTTTTGCAATGCGATATCAGCCGCCGCTCATGCGACCTTAGCTCCGCGATGTTCCCGGCTGCAAGAAGATCCGCGGCGTACTGTGCGGACTGAGCCAGACGTTCAGCTCCCACCGCCGCGGCAGCGCTGCAAAGCTCGGTGCAGGTCTGCGCGTACTCCTTCCAGTCGGAGTTATCCAGAGCCTTCTCCAGCGATTCCGCCCGCGAGGTCATATCCGCCATTCCAATGATCCTGCGGAACAGCTTTTCGTCGCCGCAGCAGCAATTTATTCCCGCAGCAGCGTTCAGTTCCGGAAGCTCCCTTGCGCCGGAGGCGGCTTCATGCGTTTCCGAGCCGGGAGTTATCGGAAGGATCAGCTCCCGCGGCAGGTACTCAAGCAGCACCGATTCCAGACGGTCGCTCTGCACCGGCTTTGCGAGGTAGTCAGTAAATCCGCAGGCGGCGTACTTCTCACGCGCCCCGACCATCACGTTGGCGGTCAGCGCGATAACCGGGGTTCCGGCATTGGGAGAGCCATCCTGTGCACGGAGCTGTTTCAGGGTCTCAATGCCGTCCATATCAGGCATAAGGTGATCCATGAATATCAGGTCGTAGTGCGTACGCGAAACCAGCCCGAGGCACTCGCGCCCGCTGTAGGCGGATTCGGTCCGTATCTGCGTCAGACGGAGCAGTCCCTTTATGACATCTATATTGAGCTTCACATCGTCCACTACCAGAATCCTTGCTCCCGGCGCCCGGAAGCGCTCGTGATACTCCTCTTTCTGACCGCTGGCGGCTCGGCGGTTCTCGATGAACACCCCGACCGGTTCGTATGACACCACGCGCTGCGGTATCTCCACAGTGAATTCCGAGCCGGAGCCCAGCGTGCTGCGCACCGCGATGGTACCTCCCATCATTTCAGTGAGATGCTTTGTTATATTGAGCCCAAGACCGGTGCCTTCGATGTGGCGGTTGGTCATTTCGTCCAGCCGGCGGAACGCCTTGAACAGGTTCTGCTGATTCTCCTGCGAGATACCCATTCCGGTGTCGCGGACGGATATTTTCAGCATGATCTCGTTTTCAGCGGTATGTTTGAAATCAACGCGCATAGTAACCTCGCCCGCAGAGGTGTACTTCACGGCGTTTGTCAGCAGGTTCAGTATGACCTGCCGCAGCCGCACTTCATCCCCGGCGAGCTTCGCGGGAAGCTGAGGGTCGTTCTTTATCTCAAGCAGCAGGTCTTTTTTCTCAGCCCGCATTATCATCATGCTGTAACAGTCGTTCATTAGCTGCTGCGTACTGTATTCTGCGGTTAGAAGCTCCAGCCTGCCGGATTCTATCTTCGATAGGTCGAGGATATCGTTTATCACCGATAGCAGAGAGTGCCCGGCGGACTGGATATTCGCCGCATAGCTCAGGATAGACTCGTCGCTGCTTTCCCGTAGTATCATCTCGTCCATTCCCAGGACCGCGTTGATGGGCGTGCGTATCTCGTGCGACATGCTTGCGAGGAAAGATGTTTTGGCTTCGTTGGCACGGTCGGCGGTGCGCATCGCTTCCAGCAGCTTTTTTTCCTGCTGTTCCATTTTGCGCTGCTGTCGCTTGAAAACTACGCTCTGGTACTTAACGGTAAGCCCGATCATCACCGGGACCGTCACCATCACCTGAGCTACGTCAAGCACGGCCATTTTTGTGAGGTCGCCCTCGGGGAGCAGGATAAGTTCCGGGAAGAACATCTGGACTGCAAGGCAGCCAAGCGCGGCGATAAGGTCAAGCGCGAACATCACGCAGCACCTGGCGCCGTCCATCGCGAACCACGGGAACACCAGCCCGAATGCGAGCCAGAGGGGCATTCCGCTGTAGACTCCCCCGTTCAGCATGTACATCAGCGGGAACAGCACCAGATTTACCGCAATAGTAATGAGATAGTACGCAGCTTCTTTCTTTTTGCGAATAACCGAGAGATAGAACGCCAGGGACAGCGTAAGCAGCCCGAGCAAGGAGGCGAGGTTCCCCGCGAGACTCATCTGCATCGCGAAGGAGATCACCACTGACGCGGCGCAGCCCGCCATGCTTATAGTAATCAGTATATTCTGTAGTTTGTGGCGTATGTCGAGGTCGTCGCTCAGAAGGAGCGTACGGAGTTTGTTTTTGTCTGAGAGCATGCGCAGTATACCCTCCCTGAGTTGGCTCGCGGGGATTTCCCGCATTTGGCATTTGATATATTGATTATAGCATAAATCTATATAAAATGCAATATACATTAAATTATTTTTGTGCAGAAAAACAAAATATTACAGAATTATAGTCCGAAGCATACGCTTGCAACAAAACAAACACGGGCAGACAAACTGCCTGCCCGTTGTTTAATAATTGCCGTAACCGCCGCCGGAATTCAACTCACCGCGCCTCCGGAACGCTTTCCGTTTTCCGGAGCTGGACCTTCTTTTTGAGCCTTCTCCGGCATATGAAGAAGCAGATAACATGCGCCGCGACCGTTATCACCCAGGAAACCGGATAGGACAGGTACACAGTGTCCGGCGTATGGAACTGCTCCATCTGGAACACCGTCCCGAGCCACACAAGCCTGAGTCCGCATGCGCCGAGCAGCGAAACTATCATCGGCGTGACTGAATAGCCCATTCCGCGCAGGGAGCCAACCATAACGTCCATAATGCCGCACAGGAAGTATGTGCCGCAGACGTACATCATACGGTGCACGCCGGCGTTTATTGCCTCGTCGCCGGAGGTGTAGATACTGAGCAGCGGCCGGCTGAACGTCATCGCAACGCCGAGACCCAGGATAGCCCACACCGCCACCACGCACAGCAGTCCGCAGCGGAGTATCTTGTTGATACGCTCGTATTTCCCTGCGCCAATGTTCGCGCTGGTGAACGACAGCGTGGACTGATAGCAGGAGTTCATTGCCATGTAGACGAATCCCTCGATGCTTGCCGCCGCGGAGTTACCCGCAATGACCGCCTCGCCGAACAGGTTTATGGAGCTCTGGATAACCACGTTCGAGAGCGAGAACACCGTTCCCTGGAATCCGGCGGGAAGCCCGATTTTAAGTATCATCAGCAGCTTGTCTTTGTGGATACGCAGGTTTTTCAGCCGCAGCTTCAGACCGTTCTCGTCCTTCTCGCGCATGAGGCAGCGAACCATCAGCGCCGCCGAAACACCCTGGGAAATCGCGGTAGCGAGACCTACTCCGGCGGCGCTCATATCCAGCGCGATGACGAACAGCAGGTCGAGCAGCACGTTGACTACTCCGCCGCAGATGAGGTATATCAGAGGGCGGCGGGTGTCCCCGGCGGCGCGGAGGAGCGCGTTTCCGAAATTGTAGATCATCATGAACGGCATTCCGCAGAAGTAGAGCCGCAGATAATCCGAAGCCATGCCGAGAATGCTCTCCGGCGTGGACATCAGCCCGAGTATCTGCTCCGCGAAAAGCAGTCCAGCAGCCATCAGCAGGAATCCGCTGATAACGCTGAGCAGCATTGACGTGTGGACTGTCCTGTTAAGCTCGGAGTAGTTTTTCGCGCCGCAGTAGCGCGCCGCCACGACGTTCGCGCCGATGGAAATACCGATAAACAGGTTGGTCATGAGGTTGATGAGCGCGGTGTTCGAACCTACCGCGGCAAGCGCGTTATCGCCTGCAAACCTTCCCACGACGATGATATCGGTCGCATTGAAAAGCAGTTGGAAAAGCCCCGAAAACATTATCGGAAGTGTAAAAACTATCATCTTGCGCAGCACGGGGCCGCTGCACATATCAACGTATTTTGCTGATCTCATTGGTCGCTTCTTTCTGGAATTTCGCTATTTCACCGGCTCAAACCGGTATTTCTGTCTTGCCTCGGGGTATTTCTCACGGTCGGTCTCGGAAAGGAACATCTCAAGCGGGCGGGCGCATATCCTGTGCTCGCCGTAGAGCGCACAGTACACCACCAGCATTTCTCCGGTCTCTGTGTGGCGGGCAACTCCGAGTATCTCGTAAAGGTACATCGCGCTGTCCGCGCGCTCGCTTTCCGGGAGCATTCCGCGCTTGAAATGCTGCACGACGGTTCCCGGAAGCAGGTCTTTTTCGGTAAGCTGCATGTTACACCACCTGGAAAATATAGAACTTGAGGTAATCCGTCTCGGGAACGTTCCAGAGTATCGGGTGATCCGGAGCCTGCCTGCGCGCCTCTATCTGCCGCAGCGAGACTCCCGCGTCGGCTGCTGCGTCATGGAGCATATGCCGGAACAGCGTTTCAGTCATGAAGTGCGAGCAGGAGCAGGTCGCAAGGTAGCCGCCCCTTGGCAGCAGCCTCATAGCCTTGAGGTTTATCTCCTTGTAGCCGCGCTCCGCCGCCCTTACGGTGCTGGAGCTCTTCGTGAACGCCGGCGGGTCGAGGATTATGAAGTCATAGGGGTGGCCTCCCGCGCGGTAAAGCTCGGTGAGCAGGTCGAACACGTCAGCCTGCCGGAACTCCACATTGGTAAAGCCGTTCTGCTCAGCGTTGTGGCGGGTCATCTCGATGGCGTCCGCGGAGATATCCACGGCGGTCACGGACTTTGCTCCGGCTGCTGCAGCGTTCAGCGCGAACGAGCCGGTATGCGTGAAGCAGTCGAGGACGGTACGTCCCTCCGCAATGCGGCGGATAGCCTGGCGATTGTACTTCTGATCGAGGAAGAATCCGGTTTTCTGACCATTGATGTAGTCCACGGTGTATTTTATGCCGTTTTCAGTTATTTCGGTCACGCCGGAAAGGTCGGTGCGAAGCCCCGCGCCAGCCCAGAAGCCCTTGTATTCCTCCATGCCCTCAAGCTCGCGTATCTTAACGTCGTTGCGCTCGTATATTGCGGAGATATGCTCGCCCATATCCGCGAGGGTCTGCACAAGCAGCTCGTAGAGCGCGTCCTTTACGCGCTCCGTGCCGAGGGACAGCACCTGCGCAACAAGGACGTCACCGAATCTGTCGACGGTGAATCCGGGGAAGCTGTCAGCCTCGCCGAATATGAGACGGCAGCAGCGGAAATCCTCCGCGCCCATGACGGTGCGGCGGTAGTCCAGCGCGTAGCGTATCCTGCGGGCGTAGAAGTCACGGTCGAATCTGTCGTTGGCGTTGCGTGAGATGACGCGTATGCGTATCTTGGAGTTGTCGTTTATGTAACCTGTGCCGAGGTAGCGCCCCTTGCGGCTGAAAACGTCGGCAAGGCCGCCGTTTTCGTATTCGCCGGAGACCTCTGTGACCTCGTCGGCATAGACCCACGGGTGTCCGCCGCGGAGTGCCCTCTCGCCCTTTTCGGTGATGGTCGCCTTGGGATAGTTTCTTTCCATATTATATAGTATCCTTTTCTTTGAAATTGAGTACTTTTCATTATACATCTTTTCGCAGGAATAGTCAAGACATGGCGGGAGCTCCGCGGGATACTTTTTGCAAATACCTCCCGGGACGTCAAAGACCCTCCTGCGCCGAAGCGCGGGAAGGTCCCGGGTCATTTTCTTTTGGGGTCGAAGCCGGTCACTGATTTCAGGCGTATCTTGTCGGCGTACATCGCTTCGTCAGCGCTGGAGAGCATTTTGTCGCAGTCCGGGATATCGCCGGGGCTGCGCAGGCAGGTACCTATCGGCATGTAGATCGGGTAGGGCTTGCAGGAGGTGCTGTTGGTGATGTTCACCTTTTCGCTGATCTCACGGCGGAATTCGTCGATTCCCTGCTGAGTGATATCGCCGTAGGCAGCCTTCACGAATTCGTCGCCGCCGATACGGAAATTCTTCTCGCAGGAAGCTCCGCTGACGCGGGTGCAGGAAAGCAGTCCGGCGGCGGTATTTATCAGATTATCGCCCTCGCTGTGACCGAAGCTGTCGTTTACGTATTTCAGTCCGTTCAGGTCGGACATTATCAGCAGGAAGTTCTTCCCCGCCTCCCGCGCCTCGGTTATCATCTGTGGAAGCATGGAGTTGAAACCGTTTCTGTTGAAAAGTCCGGTCATTGAGTCCGTAACGGCGTCCTGGTTGACCTTTTTATAAAGGTACCGCATTATAGTCAGGCGGCGTTGGGATTCAACGGCGTTTGCCAGGACGTTCACCCAGAAATCAAAGCTTGCCTGCGGTGAAATTATTTTACTGCCGTATGAGAGCACGGCGTACCCGTAACACCTTTCGATAAAATGTAGCTGCCTGAAAACATACGCGGCGGGGTCGCCGTCGGTGCTGAACAGCGGAGGGTACACCTCGCTGACCGGGAACCGCCTGTCCGTTCCGACGAAAGCGTCTGAGGTCCCATCGGGGAGGCGTTTGTGGTCGAGCACCATCAGCATTTCATCGGTGTAGCTTACGCAGACATCGTTCTCGTCAAGCGACAGCTCGGGCTTCACTACATCGTCGCACATGCACACGCTGAATCTGGTGAAGTCCCCGAACAGGTGTGTATACCAGTTTGCGGTCCACAGGGTCTCGCGGATGTTCGGGCGCCTTATCAGGCTCTCGCTCATGGTGTTGTACTCGGTGAAGAAATCGCTGATCTCGTTGGGATCCTTCACGCGGAAATCCAGCAGGTTGTATTCGTCCGGGTACATGCAGCCGCAGGTCATCGCGGGGCGTTTCTGGAACTCGGTAGGAATACGGTTGACGCGGGGAATGCTTCCGCCGTTTATCATGCTGAACAGACCCTCGCAGGCTGAGAATCCGAGGTTATCGGTGGCTCTTATCGTTGCGGAGATGTATTCCGAGGTTTCGGTATTTTCGCCGTAGCACGCGAGCTTTATATCCCTGGGCGCGCGAAACCCGCGCTTGTACAGCGCTTCGTATATTCCGTCCGCCATGTAGCTGTTCGCGCATATTATCGCTTCCGGAAGCCCGCTTTCCCCCGCCAGCAGTGAGCTTACGATATCTTCGCCGCAGGTGCGCCAGAAATCTCCGTAAAACATGCGGTTTTCGCGTATTTCAAGGTTATTTTTCGACATTGCCCGGCTGAACGCTTCCAGGCGGTGTTCAGCGTGAGGGTGGTTCTTTCTTCCGGTAACGAACGCGATATCCTTACAGCCATGCCCGGCGGATAGGTGATCCACCAGGAACTGTATCGGCTCAGAGTCGTCCGAGAGGAAGCATGGGAACTCATCATAATTGCCGTCGATGGTCACGACCGGGATTTTTATTTTTCTGGAAGCCGCAATCAGTTTTTCAGTGATCAGGGTGTCGCGCATGGAATAGTCGATAGTATCCGGAAGGTATATCACGCCCGAAAAACTGGAGTAATCCCCTAGGAGTGAAAATATCACCATTTCACCGATCTGGTAGGCTTCGTCGCTGCGTGTGCTTGTTACGCAGAATACCGCTACGTTGGCATCATGGCTGAATGCCGATCTGTATATTCCTTTAAGTATTCCGGACTGATAGTCCAGGCTAGGTTTCTCAGTAAGTACAGCAATACATTTTCTGTTTTCCATAATCCACCCCTTATTCATGCAATATATATTTATTATACATCATCAAAAGTCACCATGTCAATGACCTGAGATAATTTATCAGCTATTTTTTAGAAAAACCCAGTTGTGAATTATGATTCAACAGCCATACAAATGTTGCATATCTCATTGACAGACGCATCAATACGTGATACAATAATATAAGCAGACCTCCAGGTGGGTCTGATTTTTCTTCACTCAAAGGAAGTGCGTTTTATGTGGCTGGTGTTCGCGGCCGGGTCGGCGTTCTTTGCCGGATTAACTTCAATTCTTGCAAAATGCGGTATCCGCAAGACTGATTCTACTGTGGCAACCGCTCTGCGCACCATCGCGGTGCTTATCATGGCGATACTCATGACCATGATAACCGGCTCCTGGAGCGGCATCACGAACATAAGCGGCAAAACATGGCTGTTCCTCGTGCTTTCGGGACTTGCGACCGGCGGTTCCTGGCTGTGCTATTTCAGGGCGCTTCAGGTAGGCGATGTAAACAAGGTCGTGCCGGTGGACAAATCCAGCACGGTGCTTACAATGGCGCTCGCTTTCATCTTCCTGAACGAGAGCATTTCCCCGCTGAAATGCATATGCATGGTGATGATACTTGCCGGAACCCTGCTGATGATCGAAAAGAAGAAAACCGACAGTCCCGGCTCAAACAGCGCGAAGTGGCTTCCCTACGCGATTCTCTCGGCAGTATTCGCCGCGCTGACCTCGATACTCGGTAAAATAGGTATCGACGGCGTAAGCTCCGACCTCGGCACTGCGATACGCACCGCGGTGGTCCTGGTGATGGCATGGCTGATGGTCCCTGTGACGGGCAAGGCGGATAAGCTCCGCGGGCTGGACAAGCGCGAGCTGCTGTTCATCGCCCTCTCGGGACTCGCTACCGGCGGCTCCTGGCTGTGCTACTACAAGGCGCTTCAGGACGGCCCTGCAAGCGTTGTTGTTCCGATAGACAAGCTTAGTATCCTCGTGTCGATACTGTTCTCCTACATAGTGTTCCACGAAAAGCTCACGAAACGCTCCGCTGCAGGTCTTGCGATACTTGTCGCGGGAACTCTGCTCATGCTGGTCGGATAATACAAAGATGGCTGCTCTTTTTAAGGGCAGCCATTGAATTGTTTATGTTTGCATATTCCGGCTAGAAATATGCTTCCCAAACAGTCCACCGGACTGTTTGGGAAGTCAGGCTCAACAAAGACAACATGTCGCTTGTGGGGGAAAACTCTTACGTTTCTCAGACAAACTTCGTTTGTCTCCCCGACCCACACCCCTTTAGCGCTTTTTGGCGTTTAGCCGTGCTTCCGCACGGAGTAACTGCGCGCCAGCGCGCAGAGTGCCGCACTTCGTGCGGAGTATTTCGCCTAACGGCGACGAGGGCGCTGCCCTCGACTAGCAAGGGGGACGCGTCCCCCTTGACTCCCTATTAGGGGTTGCAACGAGTGGAACGCTTGCCGCTAAATTATAATTTGTCGGCAGCACTCTTTTTCATTCCTTCGTTTTCCGGTTGTTATATCTGAACATCACGAAAGCCGCTGCGATTATCACCGCGTATCCCACGAAACTGAGCACGTCCGGGACCTGATCCAGCACCACGAACCCGATTAGCGCCGCGAAGATTATCTGCGAATAATCGTAGATCGAGACCTCCTTCGCCGGAGCGTAGGAATACGCCGTGGTTATGCAGAACTGCGCAATCGCCGCGCTGACTCCCGAGCCTACCAGCATTAGGGTCTGCACCAGGGTCATGGCCTTGAAATCCAGCAGCATCAGCGGGAACGCCACAAGCGTAGAAAACGCCGAGAAAAAGAACACCACATAGTAACTCTTGACGCCCTTCCCCGTTGCCCGGCGGACGAAAGTATACGCCGCGCCCGCGCACATTCCCCCGCAGAATCCCGCAATGGAGGCTCCCAGCTCCGCATTCTGGAAGGACGGCTTGATAACGAAAAGCGCGCCGATAAACGCAGTCAGGATTATCGCCCACTGTACCTTATTAGCGCGCTCCTTCAGCAGGAATGTCGAAAAGATGATCGCGAAAAACGGCGACATTTTGTTCAGCAGCGAGGCGTCCGAAATGCTCAGCCGGTCTATCGCGTAGAAATTCAGCACGACCCCGGCGTAGCCGCACGCCGCGCGCATGAACAGGTCGAACCTTGCGCCCTTCGGCGGGATTATGGAGCAGCGGTTCTTTATCATCGCGCCGCTCGCAATGAACAGCGCAAAGAAGTTCCGGAAGAACGTCTTTTGAATCGTCGGGACATCGCCGGAAAGCCGCACGAACATGTTCATCAGCGCGAAGAAAAACGCCGATGTTATCAGGAACAGTATCGCCTTATTCAGCCGGGAAAGCCCCTTCTTTTTCTGCTCAGCCATCAGACCGCCCCTTTTCGACGCGCTCCAGCATTCGGATATATTCCCCGAGCACCGGCTGGAAGTGTATCCCGTAGAATCTGCGGTCGGGTGCCGCGGCGGTGTACTCCACAGCCGCATATGTGAACTTCGTAGCTATCTCCAGAGCCTGCGGATAATCCGCGCCGCGCAGCACCGCTCCAAGCAGCGCCGAGGCAAATACGTCCCCGGTGCCGGAGCATGCAACGTCCTTCTTCGGGGTGAGGCACTCGGTGAAGGCGCCGTCAAAGCAGCCGACCGCCCCCAGCTGCCCCTTCTCCGAAAATCCGGTGATGACCGCGAACTTCACTCCGAATCCGCACAGCTCCCGGAGCATTTCCTTCGTTTCGTGGAGCGTCGGGCAGGGATTGAAGCTGCGCCCTGTCAGCAGGCATGCCTCCGTGATGTTCGGGGTGATGATGTCCGCGCCCTCGATGAACTTCCGCATTCTTGCGGGGTAGTCTTCGGTGAGCGCCGCGTACATCTTTCCGTTGTCGCCCATTACCGGGTCGATGAACAGCGGGTCCCCCGGCTTCCTGAAACGGCGTATGAACTCCTCAATGTGCTCTATCTGATCGATGGAAGCAATATATCCGGTGTAAACGCCGTCGAAATCAATGTGCTCACGCTTGAGCTGATCGCTTATCGGAGCCAGTTCATCCGTGAGGTCTATGCTGTAAAACGTCGGGAATCCGGTATGGTTCGAAAGGAGCGCCGTCGGAATTCCGCAGCACTCCACCCCCGCCGCCGACAGCACCGGTATAGCGGCGGTCAGCGAGCAGCTCCCAACGCAGGAAAAATCCTGTATCGTAACTATTCTTTTCATTCTGTTCAACTCTGATTCTTAGTTTTATAGCCGGGTATCCACTTTTTCAGCGCCGCGGTAAGCTCCCTTACCTCCAGCGGCTTTGCAACGTGCCCGTTCATTCCGTGTTCCTTTGCGGTCTTGACGTCCTCTATGAAAGCGTTTGCCGTCATCGCGACTATCGGCACGGTTTTCGCGTCGGTACGGTCCAGGGCGCGTATTTTGTCCGCCGCCTGATAGCCGTCCAGAACCGGCATCTGGATATCCATGAATATAAGGCTGTAGTAGCCCTCCGGCGAACTGCCGAACTTCTCCACCGCCTCCGCGCCGTTGCACGCGGTTTCAGTGACAAGCCCAGCTTCCGCAAGGAACTCCGACGCGATCTCCGCGTTGAATTCGAGATCCTCCGCAAGCAGTACGCGCTTCCCGCCGAAGTCGTAGTCCGACATGCGCTCGCGCCGCGGCTGCTCCTCCATGGAAATGCCGCCGATGTACGCAGGCTCCTCCGCGCCCTTTTTCAGCGCGACGGTGACTTCAAACACCGAGCCCTTGCCGACTTCGCTGTTTATTCCGATGTCGCCGTTCATCATGCGGGCGATGTTTATCGCGATCGCCATTCCGAGACCGGTTCCCTGTATGCCGCTTATGCGGTGGTCGTCGGCGCGGACGAACGGGTCGTATATCTTGTGCAGGAACTCCTGGCTCATGCCGATTCCGTTATCCTTCACTGTGAAAAGATAGCGGCACACGCCGTGGTGGTCGGGGTTCAGCTCCTTCACGGAGAGGTGTATCTCGCCGCCGTCCGGGGTGTATTTCACGGCGTTGCTGAGTATGTTCATAAGAAGCTGCCGCAGCTTCGTCTGGTCGCCTATCACCGAATAGTTTATCCCCTCGGAGATCTCCACGACGAAGCGCTGACGCTTCTTGTCGGTCAGCGTGCGTATCGTGCCCGCAGTATCGTCGATGAACACCTTCAGGTCGAACGGCTCGCTGGCAAGGGTGGTTTTTCCGCTCTCTATCGCCGAAAGGTCGAGGACGTTGTTGATTATCTCCAGGAGCTGATGTCCGGAGGTCTGTATTTTTTCGAGGCAGTCGTTGACCCGGGCGGCGTCGCTGATGTGCTCCTGCGCTATCGTGGACATTCCGAGTATCGCGTTCAGCGGCGTGCGGATATCGTGGCTCATCTGGCTCATGAACAGCGTCTTTGCGGAGTTCGCGTGCTGCGCCTGGTCGAAGGCGTCGCGCAGAGCCTGCTCCACCCGCTTTGCCTGATCGCGTTCGCCGGTGACGTCCCGGACGTAGGTCAGACCCCAGAGGTCGCCGGTCTCCATATCCTGGGTTATTATTACCGCCTCGCGGAAGTACCCGACCATGCTGCCGATCTTGAATTCATATTCCGTATCAAAGCTGCGGCGGTGGCTGTTGTACATATCAGCAAGAGTACGTGTGCAGAATGTCCTGCGGAAATTCTCTGCGGTCTGGCGGTCAACGATAAACTCGGACTTTTTGCTGATGTACTCGTTATAGGAGCACGGCACAGTAAGCCCCATCTTGGGAAGCAGCGGGTCAACGCCCTCCTGTTCGATTATCTCGTCGTATATCGTGTCCTCGGTAATGTTATAGGTGTACACCGCGATGGCGTTGGACAGGATAGCCTGCCTGTACTGGCTCTCCGTGCGGAGCGCCCTTTCAAGCCGCTGCTGATAGCGAAGCTCCCGCAGCTTCTCGGTAGTCACCTGCTGAACGCTGAGTATAGCAAGCGCCGGCTCTCCGTTTTCGTCGGCGGAGGACATGAACGCCTGGATTCGCAGCCACTCCGGCTGACCCTCCGGGTTGCGGCAGACCTCGCATTCGATCATCTTTTCCCCTGCCCGGAAACGCTCAGTCATGTGCTCCACGCTGAAATTGAAAAGTATCGCGTTTCTGTCCGCGAAGCTGCACCCGCTGTTTTCCACGAAGCGGTCCAGCGCGTCGCTGTAGCTTCCTATCTCGTTGAAGTGCTCCGCGAAAAGCCCCTGATTGTCCCTGGAGGAATAGAAGCTGCCCGCGCGAAGGTCGATAAGGTCGAGGATCATATAGGGGATAGCAAGTCCGTTTATCAGGCGGTTGCGCAGCTCCTCCATGAATACGGCGCGGTGGTCTGCGTCGATACGCCGGAACACGATGAACTCAGGATAACGCCCGGCAAGGCGCTGTTTCATTCTCACCAGCCGCAGATTTACCCAGCATGGACCGTCCGGGCGCATAAAGCGGAACTCGCCGTGCACCTCGTCGGACTTTGAAAACGCATTTGCAAGATTCGCACGAGTCAGCAGTTCCGTCAGACAATCCCGGTCGTCCGGATGAATGCAGAACTGGAATCCCTCAAGCCACTCGTCATAGCCGCATTCGCAGCCTGCCGAGGAGCCTGTGTTGAAGTAATCGTTGAGCAGCATGAGCTTGTTCTGCTGTAGGTCTACAAGCGCGCAGAACGCGAAGCTGTCCAGCATTTTCTCCGCGAGAAGCCTGGTCAGGAGCTGAAGATCCGGGTCGTAGCCGTAGAGCTGCGTGCGGTCGGCTGGTACGCCCTTAAAAAAACCGTATATGGTGACGCAGCCGTCCTCCTTGCCTGCAAGCATTCCGGTGCTGTAGGCGGTGTAAAGTCCGCGGGTCTTGTGGCGCCAGCGGTACTTCACCTCGGCGCGGATATTGTGCTGAGTGCTCTCTATCGCCTCTTTTATCAGCGGCATGTCGTCCGGGTGGACGCACTCCTCCCACAAACGGTAGTTTTTCTCGGGGTCGGAGTTGTCCTCCGTGCCGATTATCCGCATGAAATCCTCGTCGAAATAGAGCTGATGGGGGAAACCCCTGCGGATAATCATTCTGAATGTTCCTGAAATAATCGAATCCATCGGGAATCACCCCCATCTGTAATTTTTTAGGGCAATACCGCACAAAGATTGTGCGTGTATTGCGCAGTCAGATTTTTCGTCAGATTGTACAATGAGGACGACGCAAGGCTGACGCCTTGCTAGGACGAATTGTGCAAGATGACGGAAAAGATGCAAGCAAGACACGTGCAAAATCCAATAAATGGTCTTTGTGCGGTGCTGCCTTAGTCTCTGCTGTAAAGGTCTCTGGTGTAAACCTTATCGCTTACGTCGTTAAGCTCGGCGCTCATGCGGTTAGCGAGTATAACGTCTGAGCGGCGCTTGAATTCGTCGAAATCCCTGCACACCTCGTAGTTATAGAAGCTCTGGCCTTCCTTCAGGGTCGGCTCGAAGATTATCACCTTTATTCCGCGCTTTTCAAGGCGCTTCATGATACCCTGTATAGCGCTCTGGCGGAAGTTGTCAGAGTTGGACTTCATCGTCAGCCTGTAAACTCCGACGGTCTGCGGCTCCATCGACGCGATGTGATCCGCGATGTAGTCCTTGCGGGTCTTGTTGGCGTTAACTATCGCAGTGATGATGTCGTTGGGGACGTCCGCGTAATTCGCGAGGAGCTGCTTGGTGTCCTTCGGCAGGCAGTATCCGCCGTAGCCGAAGCTCGGGTTATTATAGTGCGGTCCGATGCGCGGGTCGAGACCTACGCCGTCGATTATCTCACGGGCGTTGAGTCCCTTCATCTCAGCGTAGGTGTCCAGCTCGTTGAAGTAAGCCACGCGCAGCGCGAGGTAGGTATTGCTGAACAGCTTGACCGCCTCGGCCTCGGTGGGGTTCAGGTGCAGCGTCGGGATATCCTGCTTTATCGCACCCTGCTGGAGAAGTTCCGCGAATACGTTCGCGCGCTCCACGGAATCCGCCCACTCCTGCGGCGCTCCCACGATAATGCGGGAGGGATACAGGTTGTCGTACAGCGCCTGCCCCTCGCGGAGGAACTCCGGCGAGAAGATAATGCGGTGCGCGTTTTCCGGGTACTTCTTGTGCAGTCCCGCAGTGAATCCGACAGGCACGGTGGACTTCACAACCACGGTGCAGTGATCGTTCACGGAGAACACCTGCTCGATAACGCTTTCCACCGACGAGGTGTCGAAATAGTTCTTCTCCGCGTCGTAGTTAGTCGGGGTGGCGATGACCACGATGTCAGCCGAGGCGTACGCCGGGCGCCAGTCGGTGGTGGCGGCGAGGCTCAGCGGCTTTTCTGCGAGGTACTCCTCGATGTATTTATCAGCGATGGGCGACTTTCTGGAATTCAGAAGCTCCACCTTTTCCGGAACTATGTCTACTGCGGTGACGTCGTTGTTCTGCGACAGAAGAACTGCCATAGAAAGCCCGACGTATCCTGTTCCCGCTACGGTTATTTTCATATCGTTTTCCCCCTGATGGAAATTTTATTTTTAACTTTTTAACGTAAAAAATGCTGTTTCATCGGACACAGCTTAACTATTATATTATAGTACCTTGCGCGTAAATTGTCAAGTGATGTATAATTGTAACTGCATACAAATATTTTCAGGAAAAACTGTGATAATTTGATGATTTATCGTCCATAGCTGTTGACCGCCGGCGGCAAAAGTGCTATAATACTTTTGGCACGAATGGGCATAATATCTCCAACAACAGGAAAGCGAGGAACATAAAATGTGCACTGCGGCGACCTACCAGACGGAATGCTTCTACATGGGAAGGACCCTGGATTACGAATTTTCATACGGCGAGGAGATCACGATAACTCCGCGGGAATTCCCGTTTGAATTCCGGCATGGAGGAACGCTCTCCAATCACTACGCGATCATCGGAATGGCTCACGCTGCGGGCGGCTACCCGCTCTACTACGACGCCGTGAACGAGAAGGGTCTCGGCATGGCGGGGCTGAACTTCGTGGGCAACGCGAAGTACGCCCAGCCGCGTGAAGGCATGCGGAACGTCGCGCAGTTCGAATTTATCCCCTGGATACTTTCCCAGTGCGCGGAGCTTTCCCAGGCGCGGGAGCTTATCTCCGGCATGAATCTCACCGGAACTCCGTTCAGCGAACAGCTCCCAGCCGCTCAGCTCCACTGGATAATCGCGGACAGATCCGGCTGTATCGTGGTGGAGTCCACCGAAAAAGGGCTTCAGATACACGAAAACAAGGCGGGAGTGCTGACGAACAATCCCCCGTTTGAGCAGCAGTTGGCAATGCTCAACAACTACATGGGGCTTTCCCCGAGGGATCCGCAGAACACCTTCGCGGAAGGCCTGGAGCTCACCCGCTACAGCCGCGGAATGGGCGCGGTCGGGCTTCCAGGCGACCTTTCGTCCGCTTCGAGGTTCGCGCGGGTGGCATTCACGCGGAACAACTCCCGCTCCGGAAGCTCCGAGGCGGAGAGCGTAGGGCAGTTTTTCCATATTCTCGGCTCCGTTGAGCAGACCCGCGGCTGCTGCGAGGTCGCGCCCGGAAAGTTCGAGATCACGATCTACACCTCCTGCTGGAACGCCCAGACCGGAGTTTACTACTACACGACCTACCTCAACCGCCGAATCAGCGCCGTGGACATGCACCGCGCCGACCTTGACAGCCGGGAGCTGATAAGTTACCCAATGCTCCAGCAGGAGGACGTTTATTTCCAGAACTGAACACCGCTCACCGGACAGCTTTGCAGGCTGTCCGGTTTTTGATTCTGATGATACACAACATTTGTAACCGTTTTGTAACCAAATCGTAATATAACTGTAATTGACTTCCTGCAAAAATCTGCTATAATAATTATAGGGAATGTCGTGGAACGGAGGTGTCAGCCATAAAAAAACGAAAATTGTTCTGCGAACTGTCGCCCGCCTGCTATCACATTTCGCTGAAGAAAGAATATCTGCTCAGGGATATCCACGACAGATTCAGCGGAGAAATATTCGCCCGTACCCGCAACACAGTTCCGTTCAGCGCTGTTGTGAAGAGCCACTCCTCCAACGCGCTGCGCCGTCTGGAGGGGGTCGATATGGAGCTCCAGCGAAATAAGCTGGTTAACCTCCGGCTTGCCTCGGCGCAGATAAACGGGTTAGTCGTTCAGCCCGGGGAAACTTTCTCGTTCTGGAAGCTCGTCGGCGAACCCTCCGCAAAGCGCGGATACCTTGACGGACTTGTGATAAGCGCCGGGAAAATCGGGCGCGGAGTCGGCGGAGGACTGTGCCAGCTCGCGAACCTGATACACTGGCTGGTGCTGAACAGCCCGCTCACCGTGACCGAACTCGTGCACCATTCTGACGCGCTCTTTCCTGATTCCGGCAGACGGGTGCCGTTCGGAACCGGCACCAGCGTTTTCTACAAAAACGTGGACTACCGTTTCAAAAACACGAGCGACCGTCCGGTGCAGCTTCTGGTCTGGCTGGACGAGAGCGCGCTGTACGGCGAGCTCCGCGCGCAGGAGCCGTTCCCATACATATACCGCATAACAGAGGAAGATCATGGCTACATTGAGGAGGACGGCGAGTTCTTCCGGGTCAGCCGGGTATACCGCGTCACCCTCGACCGGGAACGCCGGATAATCCGCCGGGAACTGGTGCTGGATAACCATTCAAAGGTGATGTACGACTACTCGCTTATTCCCAGCAGCCAGATAATCACTCCCGGATTAAGACGGCTCACTTGAATTCATTGAGCAAGCTGGGGCAATACGCGCGGCGCGTTCCGGAACCGCGTCGGAGCACATACCGCGCAGGATCATCGCCGGGGGAACTTCCGCAGAATCGGAAGACGGCGGAAAGGGGTAATTATATGAACAAAACAGGATTCAAAGCAACCGTAATTGTATGCGGCGCGATACTGTCGATACTCGGCGCGGCGCTGACATTCATGCTGTGCAACATAGTTCCGACAGCCTGGATGGAACGCGTTGAAATAAACGGCAGAGTGATACCAGTCACGGGCGCCGAGCTGAACTACGAAGCCGACACCCCGGTATGGAAAGGCGGCGTGGCAGACGGCGTGCTGGTCATGAAGGACGGCACGAAATATGACATCAAGTACAGCATGGACTATGATGTGTTCACCATCAAAGATAAGTTCGGGATGTACGTTTCCCGCGCATGAATGGAACTATCCCCCGCAGTTCAGCAAAAATTGCGGGGGATATCTGCATAAATTATTGACAATTCCGCATTTTAGTGATATAATAAATTGTTGAATTATGTGGCGAGGGGGAACTCCCTGCCGAAAGGCTGTGATATAATGCGGCATAACAATGCCGGTCATAATCGCTGTGACCGTAGCTGAGGACTTTTCCGCCTGTCAGGCGGCGACAATTTATATATTGAAAGGATTGAAGGAATTGTTCAGAGAAAACGAATACCGCACGCAGTACTGCAACGCGGTGACTGAAAACGATATAGGCAAAAAGGTAAGGGCTGCCGGCTGGGTAGAGAATATCCGCGACCACGGCGGTATCATGTTTGTCGACCTGCGCGACCACTACGGCGTAGTTCAGGTAGTGTTCCACAATGAGAAGCTGCTTGAGGGCATTCACAAGGAGTGCGCGGTTTCCATCGCAGGCACCGTTTTAAAGCGCGACGAAAGCACCTACAACGACAAGATCGAAACCGGTACAGTCGAGATCGAGGCTGAGGAAGTACGTATCCTCGGCAAGGTAACGGAGCAGCTTCCGTTTGAAGTGGCTACCTCCCGCGAGACCCGCGAGGATGTCCGCCTGAAGTACCGCTACCTCGACCTCAGAAACAAGAAAATGCACGACAACATCGTGCTCCGTTCCAAGATAATCAGCTTCCTGCGCAACAAGATGAGCAGCATGGGCTTCCTGGAGCTTCAGACTCCTATCCTGTCCACCTCCTCACCTGAGGGCGCAAGAGACTACCTGATACCAAGCCGTAAGCACCACGGCAAGTTCTACGCTCTGCCGCAGGCTCCGCAGATCTTCAAGCAGATCTACATGGTTTCCGGCTTCGACAAGTACTTCCAGATCGCTCCCTGCTTCCGCGACGAGGACGCAAGAGCCGACCGCTCCCCCGGAGAGTTCTATCAGCTCGACTTTGAGATGAGCTTCGCTACCCAGGAGGACGTTTTCGCAGTGGCTGAGGAAGTCCTTTCCGCGACCTTCTCCGAATTCTCCGACAAGCAGGTGTCCCCTGCTCCGTTCAGACGCATAACCTACAAGGAAGCAATGCTCACCTACGGTTCAGACAAGCCCGACCTGCGCAACCCGCTGGTCATCAAGGAACTTTCCGACCTGTTCGTTGACAGCGACTTCAAGCCATTCAGCAACAAGACCGTACGCGGTATCCGCGTTCCCGGAATGGCTAAGCAATCCAAGACCTTCTTCAAGAGCATGGAGGACTTCGCAGTACAGGAAGTCGGCATGAAGGGTCTGGGCTACTTCAAGGTTGAGCCGGGCGAGAACGGCATGTTCAAATACAACGGCCCGATCGACAAGTTCCTCAACGACGACCAGCGCAAGGAGCTGGCGACACGCTGCGAGCTCCAGGAAGGCGACGTACTTTACTTCATCGCCGACACCAAAAAGAACGCTCCGAAGTTCGCCGGACAGATCCGTACCGAGGTCGCAAAGCGCATGAACCTCATCGATGAGAGCCGCTTCGAACTGTGCTTCATCGTTGACTTCCCGATGTACGAGCTGGACGAGGAGACCGGTAAGATAATCTTCACGCACAACCCGTTCTCCATGCCGCAGGGCGGTCTGGACGCACTGCTGAACAAGGATCCGCTGGATATACTCGCTTATCAGTACGACATCGTATGCAACGGCGTTGAGCTTTCCTCCGGCGCTGTCCGCAACCACGACCTCGACATCATGATAAAGGCGTTCGAGATCGCAGGCTACACCGAAGAGGACGTTGCAAGCAAGTTCGGCGCGCTCTACAACGCGTTCAAGTTCGGCGCTCCGCCTCATGCTGGTATGGCTCCCGGCGTTGACCGCATGATCATGTTGCTCACCGGCGAGGAGAGTATCCGCGAGGTCATCGCGTTCCCGCTGAACTCCAACGCGCAGGATCTGCTCCTCGGCGCGCCTACCGAGGTTACAGAGCAGCAGCTCCGCGAGGTTCACATCAAGGTACGCAAGCAGATGTAATTCTCAAAATAACACTAAGGGAGACCCTTTCGGTTCTCCCTTTTTCTATTGACATTTTCTGCTTCTTATGCTATACTGATATCATCGCAAACAAAATCAAGTGGTTTGAGAGGTAAGAATGAGAGTTTTCAACATATACAGGTTCAACATCGCGGATAAAGTAAAGTTCAAGGACGCTCAGTCATATATTCAGAATATGCTTTCGGAGCTTGGGCTTGGCTGGTCTGACCTTGCATTTGCAGCAAGTACCGTGTCCGGGGACAGGACTATATCAAATGTGCTTGAAAAGCTGCCGGAACTTAAAAAGTACTTCAAATCAACAGAAAACGGACCGATTATATGCAGCTACACGGAAAACTGGTTATCCGGGGAGATCTTCGCCGACAAATCGGACTATGACGATATCTTCGCAGTGTTTTCAAAAATACCGCGCCCTTTTAATATTCCGTTCGGTCACGTCCTGCTCAGTGGCGTGAACTGGCTCGGTGAAGAAATCTCCGCGCCCGCCCCCGACTTATTATGGGAAAATGCTGATATTTCCAAACTCACAAACGTTCACTTTTTCTCGAACTATATTGCGCAGGAACGATGCTATGACGACGGTCTGAAACGCGTTATGATTTCGGTATGTATCGAGGTCACAGCCGACCCCGAACCGCGTGATTCCTCCATTGTTATCCAAAAGCTGATACCCTATCTCGGAAATCCTGTTGAAGCCGAAACGAAATGCGTTTTCTCCAGGGAAGAGAACAATAGATTCACAGAGCTTAAAACGAATCACTTCAAGTATCTTGATGGGGTTATGAAAAAAATGCTTCCCGTGCCAAAGCGTTATACATACAACAGCGACAAGAAGCCGATCCCTCATCTTGCGGATATCCCGGTGATGAAAAAAGCGTTCGCCGGAACGGGATTCACGCACCAAAAGGGAAATCCCGGCTGGCTTGGCGAATATGACTGCCGCGACAGCCACGGATACACATACCGCGCGTATATTCAGAAAATTTCCGATGGGTACAGGTTCCGCGTGTGGTTGGATATAAGCGGCTGCAACTTTGATATCAACACACTTGCCGAGCAGGATTACGAAATAGAAATGGAAGGCGAGTCGCAGCCTATCCTCCGGGAATTCGCACTGCTCTGTGCGAAAATCCGCGACGAATACGGCGACAAGCTTGCGGAGGATTTCGGAGATACTCCGGACTGGTACTACAAGGTACTTCAAAAATAATGCAAAACGGCAGGTCGATAAGTTGACCTGCCGCTGTGTTATTCTGTTGACTTACTCAGCCGCTTTCTTAGCCGGCTTGCCGGTGTAGAGCTGATAGTAGCGTCCCTGCTCCTTGATGAGCTTGTCGTGGCTTCCGCGCTCGATTATCCTGCCCTGCTCGAGTACCATTATGCAGTCGGAATTGCGTACCGTGGACAGTCTGTGCGCGATAACGAACGTTGTTCTGCCGCTCATGAGCTTATCCATGCCGTCCTGCACAAGGCGCTCGGTTCTGGTGTCGATGGAGGACGTAGCCTCATCGAGTATCAGCACGGGCGGGTCTGCGACTGCCGCTCTCGCTATCGCAAGAAGCTGGCGCTGACCCTGCGAGAGGTTCGCGCCGTCGCCGGTCAGCATGGTGCCGTAGCCGTCCGGAAGGCGCTTAACGAAGCTGTGAGCATTCGCGAGCTTTGCGGCCGCAATGCACTCCTCGTCGGTGGCGTCAAGACGTCCGTAGCGGATATTGTCCATTACCGTGCCGGTGAACAGGTGTGTATCCTGGAGAACCAGTCCCAGTGACCGGCGGAGATCCGCCTTCTTTATCTTGTTGATGTTGATGTCGTCGTAGCGTATCTTGCCGTCCTGAATGTCGTAGAAACGGTTGATGAGGTTCGTGATGGTGGTCTTGCCCGCGCCGGTGGAGCCTACGAACGCTATCTTCTGTCCGGGCTCCGCGTGGAGCTTGATGTCATGGAGCACCATCTTGTCCTCGTTATAGCCGAAGTCTACTCCGTCGAATACAACGCTGCCCTCCAGCCTGCGGTAGGACACGGTGCCGTCGGCGGTGTGCGGGTGCTTCCACGCCCATACGCCGGTGCGTTTTTCGGACTCGGTGATGGTGCCGTCCTCGGCGATGTTTGCGTTTACAAGCTCAACGTAGCCATCGTCGGTCTCGGGCTTTTCATCAAGCAGCTTAAATACACGCTTCGCGCCTGCCATAGCCATAACCACTGCGTTGAGCTGCTGGCTGACCTGTATCACCGGCTGAGAGAAGCTCTTGTTCAGCGTAAGGAACGCGACCAGCGAACCGAGGGTAAGTCCGGTCACGTCCGAGCCGAGCACCAGAGAAAGCACCGCGCCTACTGCAACGCAGAGCACGTAGCTGATATTTCCGAGGTTCGCGCTGACAGGCATGAGGATATTCGCGAACTTGTTCGCATTGTCTGCGGAAACGCGGAGCTGATCGTTGAGCTGTCTGAAGCTCTCCATGTTCTTCTCCTCATGGTTGAATACCTTGACTACCTTCTGACCTTCCATCATTTCCTCGATGTAGCCGTTTACGATACCGAGATCCTTCTGCTGTGCGCCGAAGTACTTTGCGGACTTGCCGCCTATCTTGCTTGCTGCAAACATCATTACCAGCACCATAACAACGGTGAGAACGGTCAGCGGAATGCTCAGCACTATCATGCTGACAAATGTGATTATCAGCGTTACGAGCGAGTTCACCATCTGCGGAATGCTCTGGCTGATAAGCTGGCGGAGGGTGTCCACGTCGTTGGTGTAGATGGACATGATATCGCCGTGAGCGTTTGTGTCGAAATACTTTATCGGAAGGGATTCCATGTGCGTGAAAATGTCGTTTCTGAGGTCGCGCATGGTACCCTGGGTAATGTAGATCATCAGCCTGTTATAAGTGAAGGAGCTTATAATGCCCACAACGTATATCAGCGCGATACGCACCAGCGCCCCGAGCAGCGGAGCGAAATCCGCGGTGCCGCCGGCGTTTACCACATTCAGCATCGGCGTGATGTAATCGTCGATGAGGCTCTGCATGAACAGCATTCCCACCAGGGTGGTTACAGCCGTGATGAGTATGCATACGAGAACCAGTATAAAGCGGAACTTATAGCGCTTCATCATATAGCCGAGCACTCTGCCCAGCACCTTGAAATCCATATTCTTGCGATTTATCGCAGCAGGCTGACGCCTGTTTCCCATTGCCATCTGTTTCCGCCTCCTTATTCATTAGGTTTGTCGAAATCACCGCCGGACTGGGTCTGGAGCGTGTAGATCTCGCGGTAGATCTCGTTGGTCTTTAACAGCTCGTCGTGCGGAGCAAATCCGCAGATACTGCCGTCGTCCATTACGATTATGCGGTCTGCGTCCTTAACGCTGGAGATTCGCTGCGCAATGATGATCTTAGTTGTTCCGGGGATCTTCTCGGCGAACGCCTGGCGTATCTTCGCGTCGGTCGCGGTGTCGACCGCGCTGGTGGAATCGTCGAGTATAAGTATCTTCGGGCTCTTCAGCAGCGCTCTTGCGATACAGAGTCTCTGCTTCTGGCCGCCGGATACGTTCGCGCCGCCCTGCTCTATCATCGTGCTGTAGCGGTCGGGCATTCTCTCGATGAACTCATCTGCGCAGGCAAGTCTGCACGCTTCCTCGCACTCCGCTTCGGTGGCGTTCTCGTTGCCCCAGCGGAGGTTGTCGAGTATCGTTCCGGAGAACAGCACGTTCTTCTGGAGCACTACGGCTACCTTGTCGCGGAGCAGCTCGAGGTCGTACTTGCGAACGTCTACGCCGCCTACTCTGACAGAGCCGCTGTCTACGTCGTACAGACGGCTGATGAGGCTCGCAAATGTGGACTTGCCGCAGCCCGTGCCGCCTATGATTCCGATGGTCTCGCCGGAATGTATATGCAGGTCGATGTCGCTGAGTATCTCCTCGCCGCCGTCAAGGTCGGATTTCTTCGCCTTGAGCTGATCCGACTTGTGCTTGTATGTGAAGTTGACGTGGTCGAAGTCGATGGAACCGTCTGTGATCTCCATAACGGGGTTCTCCGGGTTGGTGATGTCGGACTTTTCGTTGAGCACCTCGCAGATACGGCGTGCGCTCGCCACCGACATGGTGATCATAACGAAGATCATCGAAAGCATCATCAGAGCCATCAGCGCGCTCATGATGTAGCTGAACAGTGAGGTCAGCTCGCCGGTGGTGAGGGTGCCGCCTACGATGAACTGCGCGCCGAACCAGGATATCAGCAGAATGCACGCGTAAATAACGAACATCATAACCGGATTGTTCCAGGATATGATCTTCTCCGCCTTAATGAACATCCTGTAGAGACTTCCGGAAGCGTTCACGAACTTTTCGTTCTCGTGCTGTTCGCGCACGAAGCCCTTTACAACGCGGATACCGGAAATATTCTCCTGAACGCTGGCATTGAGGTCGTCGTACCTCGGGAAAACCTTGTCGAACACCTTGGTAGCCTTGGAAACGATGATAGCAAGAACGGTTCCCAGAACCACCATCGCGCCGAGGAATATCAGGCTGACGCGCACGTTAATGAACATACACATTACAATGCTGCTTACGAGCATGATAGGAGCTCTTACAGCAATGCGTATTATCATCTGGAACGCGTTCTGAAGGTTGGTGACGTCGGTGGTCATACGTGTAACGAGACCGGCGGTGCTGAACTTATCTATGTTCGAGAACGAGAACTGCTGGATATTGGTGAACATCGCGTCACGGAGATTACATGCGAATCCTGCGGATGCGTTCGCAGCGAACTTGCCGGCGAGTACGCCGAATGTAAGGCTCATGAACGCCATGACGAGCATAATGCCGCCGTAAATGTACACCTTGGATATATCTCCGGCGTTAATGCCTTTGTCGATTATAGCCGCCGTGACGAACGGGATAAGTACCTCCATCACGACTTCCAGCACTGTAAATAGGGGGGTAAGCAGCGTCGATCGTTTATATTGCTTTATCTGCGCCGCAAGTGTTTTTAACATGCTTTTATTCCTCCTTGTGTTGTTGTCTGTCATGCCATTCGCATTGATTAGTTGCCTTATTATTATAGTACATATTTTTTTTAATGTAAACCCGCTATTCTGACATATTTTAGCCCATTTGTCAAGCCGTTTTCAGCAAATTTAACCATATTAATTTGTTTACAAAACCATAACCGCATAACAGCGCGGAAAATCGCATTGCTATGCGGTTTGAAGGCACTTAACATTTCATGTGGTTTTCACAATTAAAAGGGTTGCAAAAATGAAAATTGTGTGATATAATCATGTTGTGAATGACTATAAAACACAGTTAGCCATATCTAACATATTATAAGGTTAAAAGGAGATCCGGAAATGACAGTATACGAATTTGGCGATGAAACAAAACCGGCAATAATGCTGCTCCCGGGAGCGTGCTGCTACTGGAAAACGAACTTCGGCGAGGTTATCCCGCTGCTTCAGGAGAAGTTCCGGGTGTGCGTGGTGTCCTACGACGGTTTCGACGAGACCGAAACCCTCTGCGGGCTTACCTGACCCCGGAGCCGCTCGTTTCCCCCCCATTCAGGAAAAATTGACCGTTTTAATGCCTGTAAACTTGTGATATAATATCAGTAAGAATAAAGGCACACCGGTTTCCGGTGCGGCTTAAATACCTACTGGAGGGATTTGTATGCGATCTGTTTTACCTATGAGAGCCGCAAAGATCGGCTATATCGTGATGTCCGCAGCGCTGTGCGTGCTGGGTATTCTGCTCATCTGCCTGCCTGAGGTTTTCTCGGGGCTTATCGGCGTTCTCATCGGAATCATCTTGATAGTTTTCGGAGCCGTCAGAATGGCGGGGTATTTTTCTAAGGATCTCTACCGGCTGGCGTTCCAGCACGACCTCACCTCGGGAATTATCCTTATCGCGCTTGGCGTCATCGTTCTGATAAACCCCGCAAGCCTGATGATATTCGTGTGCAGCGCCATGGGTCTGTTCTTCCTGCTTGACGGCGTTCTGAAAATCCAGACCGCATTCGAAGCCAAGAAATTCGGGCTCGGCAGATGGTGGCTGATTTTCGCGATGGCGGTCATTACCGGTTTACTAGGTCTGGCGCTCATGCTTAGGCCCGGCGCGGGAAGTAACATTCTTATGATACTTCTCGGTATCTCGATACTTTCAGAAGGCATTCTGAATCTCATCACAGCTATCACAGCTATCAAGATAATCAAGAACCAGCGTCCCGACGTTATCGAAGGCGAATGCGAGGAACGCGACGATTAACGCGGATTTCTGAACCGTTTCAGACGACATATTTCAACAGGGCAAGCCACTATGGTTTGCCCTGTTTTTTCTATTAAAAGCGCCTTTTCAAAGCCGATTCCGTGACCCCTATGCTCACAAACAGCGGAACAAGCTGAAGCGTCATAATAACGCAGAACACCAGCAGACCTGCCTCCTCGCTCAGCGGCTTTACTATCTGGAACACTCCAGCGCCCACGGAAACAGCCAGCATAGGAATGCTCATCACCAGAATCAGCCTTCCCCAGTACACCTGCGCGAAATCCCACGCCTGCCGGCTGCTGCGGGAACGCTTCGTCCTGTAGCCCACGCTGCCGCCGTACCCCGGCGGGAACCTCCACATTACAAGCCCTACAACGATCAGCAGAACCGGCAGAATAAGGTAGCTCAGGAGATACACAACACCGTCGTTCATTCGTCCTCCTTTTCCGGCTTTGAGTGCTTCTTGCGGTACTTCACGCACTCGGTCAGCAGGTACTCTATCTGCCCGTTCACCGAGCGGAAATCGTCCTCTGCCCACTGCATAAGCTCGTTGTAAAGCGTCGCGGAGAGCCGCAGAGGTATCTGCTTCTTTTCCTTCTTTTCGCCGTCAGCCATGCGGCTCACCTCCCTGCCCTGTTACTTTGTTCTGAGGTACTTGTATCTCTTCACCGCGACAACTGCCCACACCGCCGTGAACACCGCCATAATTACCTCGCACACGACAATATTGATCGCACCGCACTGGTACAGCACTGCGGGAACGTCCATCAGCGCGTGAATAACTATCGCCGCGGGATAGAGCCACATTCTGCCCTTCACCATGACCGCCTCCATCACCAGAACGGAAAGCGAAACGTGCAGCGCCATCGCGGCTATTCGCTCGAAAACCGCCAGCGCGGCTCCGGAATAGCTAGACTGCGCAAATCCCGCAAGCTGCGCCATGAGCTGCTGCGCTACAGCGTCGCTGCCGCCGGAAGCGCTGTTTATAAACTCGCTGACTCCCATCGAATTCACGGAAGCCGCCATCATCAGCGCGCTCAACGCGGTCAGCCCGAGAAGGTACAGCGCCTCAAAGCCGCCGTGACCCAGCCCGTAGGACACCGCGTTTTCAGCGCTGCGGCTGTTCTTCATCAGGAACCTGAAGCTCAGGAAACGCGCTGTTTCCTCAAACACTCCCGCAGCGACTGCGCCGTAGACAACGTACAGCACGACATTTCCGGATACCACCGGCACCATCACCATATGGAGCAGCCGCTCAAGTATGATTGCAAACAGGAAGAACATTCCCGCGCCGATGAAAGTGGCTTTCATCGTACCTTTGTGCAGTGCGAACCTCCACACCAGAGCCGCCGCCACCGGGATACCTATCCCGAGCGCCGCCATTATCACAAGCGACGCAATGCTTTCCGCTGAAAAAACGATATCCGTCATACGTCCTCCTTAATATATGGAGCCGCTGTTCACTATAGGCTGAGCGTCCTTATTGCCGCAGAGCACTACAAGCAGGTTGCTCACCATCTGCGCCTTGCGCTCCTCGTCAAGCTCGCAGACGTTGCTCTCGCTCAGCTTGTTCAGAGCCATCTCCACCATTCCGACCGCGCCGTCTACTATCTTCTGGCGCGCTTCGATTATTGCGGTCGCCTGCTGGCGCTGGAGCATTGCGGCGGCTATCTCGGGCGCGTATGCAAGGTGAGTAATCCGCGCCTCGATTATCTCAAGACCGGCGTGCTCGACGCGCTCCTGGAGGGTCGCCTTGAGCTGCTCGCAGACCTCCTGTGAAGAACCGCGCAGCGACTTCTCGTCCGAATCGGTGGAGTCATACGGATAGCATCTCACCACGTCGCGCAGTGTGGAATCCGCCTGTATCGACATGAAGCCCTCGTAGTCGTCCACGTTGAACAGAGCCTTCGCGGTGTTCACAACGCGCCATACCACCACTATACCGACTTCTATCGGGTTTCCGAGCTGGTCGTTTATCTTCTGCCTGCGGTTGTCGTGGGTCATGGTCTTGAGGGAAATTTTCGTGTGCGGAACTCCCGGCTTGCCGCCTTCCTGCACCTTAGGAACCGCAGGAACGCTGAAAATGTTCACGAAATAGAATCCCTCGCGCTTGAGCGTGCCGATGTACTTTCCGAACAGGGTCAGCACCAGCGCCTCGTTGGGCTTTATAACGCGCAGTCCGATGAACGGAACCCAGCCTATGCACAGCCAGATTATGCAGACGATCATTCCGGCGTCGTACCCGGAAAAGCTGTACTCGTCAATGTTTACGGCACAGAATATAAGCAAACCGATTGCCGCCAGGTACAGAATTATCGTCAGGAACAGCACCGCCCAGCCGCTCGGGGCGCGCAGCTCCTTTTCCTCGTAGTTCGTTGTTTTCTCTTTCATGTCAATACCTCCCGTTACAGCGTTCTCGAAATGATATCATTTTGATATCTTGATTTGATTATACCACCGCAGAAAGGTTTTGTCAAGAGGAAAGGAATAATTTGTTTGAGAATTTTAAAGTCCGATTTTGTGGCTTATCATGCCGGAATTAAACCTGATACAATTGGAAAACAGCCAGAACACAACAATTCCGAATCAAGCGTGCGCTGTTCCTATTCAAACCGCCTGTAAAGCGAAAACAGCCTCCTTCCGGAAGCTGTTCTGTAAAATCAGTTGACTGCCTTTTTGCTCTTTATCCTTGCCGCGATTTTGTCCGTGACGATACACGAAACCACGGCAAGAAGGACTCCGATGACCGCGCCCGCAAGCACGTCCGTCGGAAAATGTACGAACAGGTACAGCCGCGAAAATCCCACCAGAGCCGCGATGACAAGCGCCGGTATCCCAAGCGCTTTGCTGTAGTGGAACAGCGCCGCCGCGGCGGAAACCGATATCATGGTATGCGCCGAGGGGAACGAGAAGTCCTTAGGCACCGATACCAGGAGCTGTAAAAAATCCGGGTCTATCCAACAGGGGCGGTCCCTGGCGACGAGGTTTTTCAGCAGGAGATTCCCCACCAGCAGCGACAGAAGTATCGCGCCGCACATCGCAGCGCCGCCCTGCCGGAACTTTCTGAAAAACAGGAACACCACCGCCGCGCCGATAAACAGGTAGCAAAGCAGCGTGAGCTTCGGGAACACGGCGTCGAGGAATCCGCAGGAGATACCATCGTGTATTGCGTGGAGTATATTCAAGTCAAACTGCGTTATTGCGTCCATAATTACCTCTTTGTGCGTCAAAAAAATACCGCCCATTTCTGGGCGGCCCAGGTCTGTCCGTCATGCTCTGACATTGAGCACAGTACCCTTTCCGTCAGGGGAAGGCATGCTGTCCAGCATATCGGTGATGGTCTCCATGGCCTGCTGGGTGGACTCCATCGTTTTCTTCATCATGCCGATGGAAACGCCCTGCTGAAGGTTAGCCGCTGCCATATTCATGGACAGAGCAGCAATATCAAGCTCCATGAAACAGCCCTCCTTTCGCAGACTTCATATCTGCAACTACAATATACCACAAAACGCCGCATTTGTCAAGTGCAGGACTGCTTTTCCTCCATCTTTTTCAGGCTGAGCTGAGAACGCACTATAATGAAAACCGCCGTTGCCAGCTCCAGGAGGCACACCGTAAGCCCCACCGCGGTGTTCATGATACGGCGGAACTCCACGTCCGTGCTGAACCGGGAGGTCATCGCGTTTTCAAGGTTGAAAACCGACATCAGCGCCCCCGCGAAATTCAGCGCCTTTGAAGCGGAAAGCACCGGGCTGTTCAGCCGCCGGAACTTCACCAGATTCACGATTGAAAGGGTCAGTAGGTAGAACGAGTACGCCGCCGTAATGTAAATTACCGAGCCTGGGTAGACGATGATATGCTCCTCGTTGATGAGCTGAACCGCCATTCCCATCATTCCGGAATGCACCACCAGCATGAGACAGCCGCACTGCCTGCTTCCGCGAAGCTCCCGGGCGCGGCGGCCGTCCTCGTTCCCCAGCTTCTGAGAGGCGCGCCAGCTCCGGACAAGCAGCAGCCTGGTAACTCCGAAGCTTATGTAATACACCGCCACCGCTCCGAGCCACGCCGAGCGGTACAGCACCGCGGTGACTCCCTTGAAAACCGCGAACAGCGTGCTGACCGCAAGTCCCTGATACAGCGAAAGCTCCCCGCGAAACCGGAAGTCGCTGATGAACAGCCGGGCAATCGTGTTGCTCTGCGCCCAGCGGTAGACCCGGCTCCCATGGAGCAGCCGCGCCGCTGCCTCGGTAATGCTCCCGAGACCCGCCACCAGCACCGCCAGCGCGTACGCCGAGGCAAGGTAGATGAGCATTTCAAGCACCGGGTGCTTTCCCTGGGTATTCAGCGCCGCGATGCACAGCACCATCGTCGTAGGAACCAGCACCGCTATCACCTTCGGGGGCAGCAAAAACGCCCGCTTCAGCCCGGGCTGAGCGCGGTTCCACAGCTTATGCAGGAATTTCAGCAGGCGTTCCATACGATCCCCCTTTCCATATATAAAAAGACCCGGAGTTTTACCCCCGGGCCTCCAGCCTATGTACCGGCTGAATTACGTCAGAACTAAACTGTCATGGAGAAAGCTCCCCATTAGCAGCCGTAGCCGCCGCAGATTGCTCTGAGCATCTCGCAGAGCTGGTCAAAGCTGCATGCCTTAAAAAAATTGAACATGATTTTTTACCTCCTGATGAATTTCCCCTCGGGGGATATTAAAATTATATCCCATCAGGCGGTATATTTCAATGCAAAGATTCTGGCACTGCGGGAAGGTCTTTCCGGGGTAATTTACCTGTTCTCCAGAATGTATCGTTCCGCGTCGTCAAGGCTGCCCTGGCGGTATCCGCTGTAGTCCCGGCTGTCGGGATTCTCAACGAACTCGTTTGCAAGGAACACGTCCATACCGAGCGTTCCGGCTGACATGTCCTCGGAAACGCTGTTGCCGACCATTATGCACTCCTCCGGAGCCGCTCCTATCTTGCCGAGTATCTCCTGATAGTACTTCGGATTCGGCTTGCAGAACGTGCTGTTGTCGTACCATGTCACAAGCCCGAAATCCTCCGGAGCGAGGTTCACCCACGCCATGCGGGTGCGCACGCCGTCCAGCGGGAATATGGGGTTCGTGGCGAGGACTACCCGCAGCCCTGCGGATTTCAGGCGCTCTATCATCGGTCTGTGGTCGGGTATGTATTTAAGGCTCGCCTTTGCCTTTTCGAACTCGTGCGTGTAGAACTCGTCGCAGGCGGGACGTGCGTCCGGAAGCCCGGGATTCATCGCGTTGAATGTCTCCCAGAACGCCTCGGAATTGAGACGGCTGCCGTCGTTCATAACCATCGCCTTAGTTCCGCCCCACACTGACTTCACAGTGTGCTGCGGCTCGTATCCCATCGGAGCCAGCTTCCTGCAAAGCTCGCTGAAATATATCTTCACGAAATCGTCCTGCTCGAACGGAAGCAGGGTGCCGTCGAGGTCAAACAGTACCGTTGTTATCATGTGCGTTCTCCTTTGCGGACTTTTCAGCCGCCTTGCGGCGCTCTATAGCAGCATGCTGCTTTTCAATCTTCTTGATGTAGTTCTCCTTCGCCTCGTCGTCTGAACGGTACACCGAGCGGACCACAGTCCAGCGGTCCGCAGCGGCGCGCTTGCAGACCACCTTCACGAGGTACTCCCCGTGCTCCGGGCAGGTGCAGATGTTATTCTTGCGCACCGCCCCCAGCGAGAGCCACTCGCCGTTGGAGAGCGTCCTGCCGCACTCCGGGCAGGGAACGGAAGTTATCTTCCCGTCTGATGTCACATGTCGGATATCGCTGATATCGCGGAACGTCTCCCGCGCGATGACCGGCCGCTGACCCGGCGACATATTTGCGTACTCCGCGAGTCCCTTCTTCATGTCCAGCCTGCGGCAGACCTCATAGGTGAACCATGCGTCGTTCATTGCGTCGTGAGCCTGCGCGTCCATCGGAATGCCGAGCTTCTCAACCGCGTCGGAGAGCGAGCACTGAACGTGCTCGCTGTCAACCTGATTCTTGTATATAAGCTGTAGATTGACGTAATCGCTGCCGTACTGCGGGTCGAACCCGTGCAGCTCGAGGTTGTCGGCGAGCATGGCGATATCGTCGAATCCCCAGGTTATGAACCGGAACTCCGGCGTACACCATTCACGTAGCTTCGCGAAAGCCTCCGGAAATTTCTCGCCCTTTGCGAGCATGGCGTTTGTTATCCCGGTGATCTTTTCAACGTGTCGGTTCATTTTTTTGTAGTACTTCGGCGCTACGTTGATTTTCAGGCGGTCGACAAGGTTAAAATCCTCATCGCACTTCACCGCGCCTATCTGGATTATCTCGCCCCGGAGCAGCACCGGCTTTTCCACCGTATGAGCGCGGTCGAGAGCCTGGTTCCACTCCATGTCAAGTATGATATAGTACATTCACGCGCTCCCTTAAAGCATGAGCTTTCCGCCGACGTTCTCATGGCGCCATGCAACGAAGTCGTCGTACGTGCCCTGGCGGTCGAGGCAGCCGTTTTCGGTTATCTCGATTATGCGGTTAGCCGCGGTCTCGAGTATCTCGTGATCGTGGGAAGCGAACAGCAGGTTGCCCTTGAACTCGGACAGGCCGTTGTTTACCGCGGTGATGCTCTCGAGGTCGAGATGGTTGGTCGGACGGTCGAGGATAAGCACGTTGCTCTGGAACAGCATCATTCTTGAGAACATGCAGCGTACCTTCTCGCCGCCGGAGAGCACGTTCACCTGCTTGAAAACATCGTCGCCGCTGAACAGCATGCGTCCAAGGAAGCCGCGCAGGTAGCTCTCGGTCTCGTCCTTGGAGTACTGGCGCATCCAGTCGATTATGGAAAGCTGGCAGTTATCAAAGAACGCACTGTTGTCGTTCGGGAAGTAGCTCACCGAAGTGGTCGAGCCCCACTTGAATGTGCCCTCGTCAGGCTCCATCTCCTCCATAAGGATCTTGAACAGCGTAGTTACCGCGATCTCGTTGTTGCCCACGAACGCGATCTTGTCGCCCTTGCCTACTGTGAAGCTTACGTTATTGAGCACCTTCACGCCGTCGACGGTCTTGGAAAGCCCTGTGACCTGGAGTATATCCTTGCCGACCTCGCGCTCCATATCGAACGCGATGTAGGGGTACTTTCTGGAGGAAGCGGGAAGCTCCTCGACGGTCAGCTTGTCGATGAGCTTGCGGCGGGAGGTCGCCTGCTTGGACTTCGACTTGTTCGCGGAGAACCGCGCGATGAAGTTCTGGAGTTCCTTTATCTTCTCCTCGGCGCGCTTGTTCTGCTGCTTTATCATACGCTGAATGAGCTGTGAGGATTCGTACCAGAACTCGTAGTTGCCGACGTACATCTTGATCTTTCCGTAGTCGATATCCACGATGTGGGTGCACACATTATTAAGGAAGTGACGGTCGTGGGATACAACGATGACCGTGCCGAAGTACTCCGCGAGGAAGTCCTCCAGCCAGGATACCGCCTCAACGTCGAGGTGGTTGGTCGGCTCGTCCATGAGGATTATGTCGGGATTTCCGAACAGGCACTGCGCAAGCAGAACCTTGACCTTCTCGTTACCGGTCAGGGAATCCATCTTCTGGTAGAGAATCTCCTCCGGCAGACCCAGACCCTGGATAAGCTTGGAAGCGTCGGACTCAGCCTCCCAGCCGTTCAGCTCTGCGAACTCGGCCTCCAGCTCGGAAGCGCGGGTGCCGTCCTCCTCTGAGAAATCCTCCTTGGCGTAGAGCGCGTCCTTCTCCTGCATGATGTCGTACAGGCGCTTGTTGCCGAGGATAACGGTGTCCTGCACGGTGTAGTCGTCGAACGCGTAGTGATCCTGGCGCAGCACCGACATGCGTAGCTCCGCGGGCTTAGATACGCTGCCCTTTGTAGGCTCAAGGTCACCGCAGAGGACCTTCAGGAATGTGGATTTTCCGGCTCCGTTTGCGCCGATCACGCCGTAGCAGTTGCCGGCGGTGAATTTCAGGTCTACGTCCTTGAAAAGAAGCTGTCCGCCGAAGCTGACGCTTACATCAGATACTGTTATCAATTCTATTCTCCTTTTAGTTTAGTTGTTTGAAACACATACAATATTAGTATAGCATATTCCGGCAGGAATTACAAGTGTTTTACGCGATTTTTTCCGGAATATTGCCCCGGCCGGCGGCATATCCATGTAAATGAAAAACCCCGGCACTATTGCGCCGAGGCTTTAAGGCTGTGATTATGTAGATTAGTTGAGTTTGTTGAGTTTGTTGAGCTCTGAGAGGCACTCGGAGCAGATGTTCTTGCCCTTGAATACTGTGATGCCGCTTGCATTGGAGCAGAAAGCGCATGCCGGCATGTACTTCTTGAGAATGATCTGATCGTCCTCAACGTAGATCTCAAGGCTGTCCTTGATGCCGATGTCGAGAGTTCTTCTCAGCTCTATCGGAATTACGATTCTTCCCAGCTCATCGACTTTTCTTACGATACCTGTAGACTTTACCATGATTTTTTCCTCCTGAAATTGTCTGCCGCGCCAAATTCTGGTATGCGCAGGCAGGAATTTTTGTCCTTATTCACCGTTTTTTCCAGCATATTGCTGATTTCTTGCACATTATACCATGTTTTGTTTGAGATGTCAATTTGAAAAATGCATAATTTTGTCATTTTTTGTCCATTTTACTACATATTTTGATTTACAAAAGTGTCAGTTTGATAATATATCAAATGGTGTATATCATTGCAAATACGTTTGTTATGCAGAATTTCAACTTATATATTATCACATAGTCAACTGGAAATAAATTAGTGATATAGAATCCAGTATGGAAATTTGGAAAATTATTTTAAATCCGATGATACAAAACCCATATTACACAAGGAGCTGGTAAGACATGAAATATATTCTGATGATACTGCCCGCCGCAGCGATAGTCTGCGGGATATTCACCGGACGGCTGCCGGAGGTCTCGGCGGCGGTGCTGGAGAGCGCCTCCGGTGCGGTCACGCTGGCGCTGACTCTGTGCGGAGCCATGGCTCTCTGGAGCGGTCTGATGAAGGTCGCGGAGGAAGCCGGGGCGGTGAAGCTGCTGTCGGCTGTGCTTTCTCCGGCAGTAGTGTGGCTGTTCCGGGGACTGGAAAAGGGCGGACGCGCCGCGCAGCTCATCTGCATGAATCTCTCGGCGAATATCCTCGGACTTGGAAACGCGACCACACCGCTTGGTATCCGCGCGATGGAAGCGATACAGGAAGAGGAGGGCGGCTCCGGTGTCTCCGACGGCTCCGCCAGCGACAACATGATAATGCTGACCGTCCTGAACACAGCGAGCCTTCAGCTCATTCCGGCGACCGCCGCGGCGCTCATGACCGCCCACGGAGCCGCCCGACCGATGGAAATACTCCCCTGCGTGTGGATCGTATCGGCGTATTCCCTGGCGGCTTCGGTGGGCGCGGCAAAGCTGTTCGGTCATTTTTCCAGGAAGAAGGTGCGGCGTGCAGATAACTGATTTTGTAGTCCCACTGCTGTTCGCAGGGGTCATGATCTTCGGCGCCGTGCGCAGAGTGGACGTGTTCCCTGTGTTCTGCGAAGGAGCCGCAGGCGGCCTTAAAACCACCGTGGATATACTCCCGGCTCTGGTGCTGCTGCTCGTCAGCGTCGGAATGCTCCGCGCTTCCGGGGCGGTGGAGCTTCTCACCGGGCTTCTGGAGCCGCTCTGCAATCTTGTGGGATTCCCGCCGGAGTGCATGCAGATGGTGCTGCTGCGGCCGTTCTCCGGCAGCGGAGCCATCGCGGTCTACGACGGCATCGCCGCACAGTACGGCGCGGACAGCTTCCCCGGAAGAGTAGCCGCAGTGCTGCTCGGCTCCTCGGAAACTACGTTCTATACGGTCGCGGTATACTTCGCGGCGGTCAGGGTGAAAAACACCCGCTACGCTATCCCAGCCGCCCTCGCCGCCGACTGCACCGCCTGGATAGTCTGCGGGCTGACCGTCAGCGCACTGCTCGGATAAATCGTCCCCTCTCTTGATTTTTTGCATATATTGTTGTATAATAGTATAAAGCAATAAATTGGAGTGATGACGATGATCATTTTGCCGGAACAGGTCACTAAAGCGATAGACGTCCTGGAAAAATCGGGATATGACGCATATATAGTAGGCGAGTGCGTGCGAGAGCTGCTCCTCGGCAGCGACCCGCAGGATTACGATATAGTCACCAACGCGGGGATAAACGATATCCTTTTCGCGTTCAGGGATTACCGTATTTCTGACGAGGGAATGAAACGCGGTGAGATACTTGTCACCGTTGTCGGCATGATAATCCAGATCTCGCCCTACCGCCGCGAGGTGGTAGGCAACCGCGTTATCTACGCGGAGGATCTCGAGACCGATCTTTTCCGCCGCGGATTCACGATGAACGCTATGGCGTACAGTCCGCGCTCTGGGCTTATCGACCCGTTCGGAGGCAGAGCCTCGCTGCGCCCCTCTCCAGAGGCCATCGAGGAGGAAGAAAAAGAGGAGATCGCCGAACTGAAGGTTCCGGAAGACCCTGACGAGCTGACCCGCCGCAAGGGGGTCACGCGGCTCCCCGCCCGGGTAATAGCCATCGGCGAGAACCAGACCCGCAGCGTCAAGGAAAACGGCAAAACCGTCACAGAGACCTGGTACGACATGTCGCGCTGCTTCACCTCCGACCCGTCCAGGATACTCCAGGCGATACGCTACTGCTCCGAGGGCGAGTACGTCATCGAGGACAAGACCCGGGACGCTATCCGCGCTAACGTGAGCTGCTTCGAATACGCCGAAAAAGGCAAGCTGTTCAGCGAACTATCCCGCATCGTGATGGGAAAATACGCCGCACGGGTGCTGGAGCAGTACTCCGACATACTGAAGTTCCTGTTACCCGAGATAGAGCCCTGCATAGGCTTCGATCAGCACAGCGTTCACCACGATTTTGACGTATGGACGCACATCTGCAAGTCGGTGGGATACGCGGTGCCGGAGCTTCCCGTGCGGTTCGCAATGCTGTTCCATGACCTCGGCAAGCCGGACTGCTGCGCGATAGATTCCAGGGGACGCGGGCATTTCAAGGGACACGGCGAGCGCGGACGGCTCATCGCGGAGCGTATCATGCGGCGGCTGGAATTCCCGGCGGCGCTTTCTGAGGAAATAAGCTGGCTGGTGTTCTACCACGATAAGGAGATCCCGGAGAGCCGCGCGGATCTGAAGCGGCTTCTTGACGCGCTCGGCGCGGAGGATCTACGAAAGCTGATACAATGCGAAATTGCGGATTCTCGCGCGAAAAAGCTCGATACGGAAACGCCTGACGTCCAGCGGCTGAGGGCTGCCGCGGCAGCGCTGCGCGAGATACTGGACTCCGGCGAGTGCTACAATATCCGCCAGCTGGCGATAACGCAGCGCGAGCTTATGGAGCGCCGCCTGGTAACAAACGAGCAGGAAGCCGAACAGCTTATCAACGCGCTGTTCGACATGGTGCTCGACAAGCCGAGCTTCAACAACAAGCTCATGCTTCTCGACATGGCGGAAAAGAGTAAGCAGCGCCTTGAGGAGATACGCGCAGAGCGGGAACGCATAGCCGCCGAGAAACGCGCTGCTCAGGCTCTGAAGCATAAAAAAACTCCGGTAAACCGGCGAAACGAGCCGGTATATACACGCAAAAAGCAGTAATAAAACAGGGCGGAGTTGTTCCGCCCTGTTTTTATTTTACTCGGTAGCACAGCACCTGGAATTCCGTTTCAGTCTCGAAGCTGTCGTGGGTCCCGAACCAGCTATAAAGCCGGCTGCTGTCGTGCTGGGAGGTCTTGTAGTAATACGGGGTCATGGTGAACAGCGCGTTCAGCAGCTCCTGGCTGGTGAGCCGCAGCGTGGAGCTGACCTCCCGCTTTTCCAGGAACTCCATGCCCTCTATCTCGTAGGGCTTCACTTCGTTGAGCCTCGGCTCGTCGTAAAGCACGGATTTCAGCCCGTAGAGGTGGCGCTCCCCTGGGATCGCCGTCAGGATAACGCCGCCGGGCTTCACTACCCGCAGAAGCTCCTCCCGCTGGAACGGCGCGAAGATCACCGCCGCCATATCCGCGCAGGCGTCCTCCAGAGGGAGCCGGAACACGCTCGCCGCCGCGCAGAATATGTTCCGCTTCATTCCGTTCGAGTTTATCCGGGAATGCGCCGCCGCAAGCACGTTTTTCGAGATATCCACGCCGATGATCTGCATTCCTGGCACCGCGTCGTACATTCCTACCGTGTAGTAGCCCTCGCCGCAGCCGCAGTCCACCATCGTGACCGGCTTCGGGAACTCTGCGGCGTATTTCGCGGCGCACCCGCACAGGGCGTCCCGCAGCCCGGAGTAGGCTCCGCTGTCAAGGAACAGCCTGCGAGCCGCCGCCATTTCCTTGCTGTCGCCGGGATCCTTCACGTTCTTGTGCTGGGTCAGCAGCAGGTTGACGTACCCCTTCGCGGATACGTCGAAGCTGTGACCCTTCGGGCAGCGCAGAGTCTTGCCGTCCGGGATCAGCCGCGGCGGACGGTTCGTCTTTTCGCCGCATACCGGGCAGGTCAGGGGGAGAGCGTTTGTCATAGATAATTCCTCCGGAAAGTTGAAATTGTTGAAATTCGGAATTAAGAATTCGGAATTAATGTGTCCGGCTTCGCCGGACGGATCTCAATTTGGTTCGCTTTTAAATTCGTCCCGCGCAGCGGGACACCGAAATTCCGAATTCCGCATTCTGAATTCCGAATTATTAATATTATATACTATCAGAGTAACATAATCAAGCGTTATTTTTTAGCTCAAATTGTGAGATTTGCACAAAACAGAATATGGAATTTATATATCGAGCAACAAAAAACTTCACAAAACCGGTTGAATTTTGTACAGCTTTACTATATAATAGAAGCATGGAGTTCGAAAACAAACGGGCTGCAAATTCTTAATTCGGAGGTCTACCTATGACATTCACTGCTGACAAAATCAGAAACATATTACTTGCCGGCCACGGCGGAAGCGGAAAGACCGCATTAGCAGAAGCTATGCTGTTCAAATCAGGAGCAACTGAGAGAATGGGCAACACCAACGAGGGCAGCACCGTAAGCGACTTCGACCCGGAGGAGATACGCCGCAAGATCTCGATAAACACTTCACTCGCCGCGACGGTATGGCAGGACACCCGCATAAATATCATCGACGCACCGGGTCAGTTCGACTTCATCGGCGGAATGTACGAAGGTATCCGCGCCGCCGAATCGGTGGTAATCACGGTAAACGGCAAGGACGGAGTATGCCCCGGCACCATCAAGGCGTACAATCTCGCCGCAGGTCAGAACAAGGCAAGAATGCTCGCCGTAACCTGCATGGAAGTCGAGAACTCCGATTTTTATAAGGTGCATACGCAGCTCAAGACCGTTTTCGGTCCGTCGGTATGCCCGATAGTGGTTCCGTACGACAAGAACGGTCCCGTTGAAGCATACATAAATCTGCTAACCATGAAGGCGTACAAGTACGATAGCAAGGGAGTTCCGACCGAAGTTCCCATGCCCGCTTCCGAGAACCGTATCGCAGGTCTGCGCGCTTCAATGGCTGAGGCGGTCGCTGAGACCAACGAGGAATTCATGGAGAAATTCTTCAGCGGCGAGGACTTCACCCACGACGAACTCGTGAAGGGTATCCACGACGGCGTTGCAAGCGGCGCTATAACTCCGCTCGTATGCTGCGCCAACGACACGCTCTCCGGTGTTGATATGCTGCTCGACGCGGTGGTTTCCATGCTCCCCTCCCCCAACGAGAGAAAACTCGAGTCGCTCGACGGCGTGACCCTCGATTACGACGAGAACAAGCCGCTCAAGGCGTTCGTGTTCAAGACCGTAGCCGACCCGTTCGTAGGCAAGATAAGCATGCTCAAGATAGTTCAGGGCAAGCTCACCGCGGGCGTTTCCGCCGTGAACGCCACCACCGGCGAGACCGTCCGCATCGGCAAGCTGCTGAAGCTCACCGGCAAGAAGCAGGAGGAGATCTCCGAGGCGCTCGCCGGAGACATCGCCGCCGTCACCAAACTGGAAGCATCCACAAACGACACCCTGTGCGCTCCCGAAGCAGTCGCAGCGCTTGCGCCTACGGAGTTCCCGCAGGCATGCTACTTCCGCGCCGTTAACCTCGCGGGAGGCGGCGACGAGGGCAAGCTCTCCGGCGCTATCCGCAGGCTGCTGGAAGAGGATCCCACGCTGAAATACGTCCACAACCACGAGACCCACCAGCGCATGATAGGCGGTCTGGGCGACCAGCACCTTGACGTAGCGGCGGCAAAGCTGAAATCCAAGTTCGGCATGGAGGTCAAGATGTCCGAGCCGAAGATCGCGTACCGCGAAGCTATCCGCAAGCCGGTGACCATCGAGAGCAAATACAAGAAGCAGTCCGGCGGACACGGTCAGTACGGACACGTAAAGATAGAGTTCGAGCCCTATGACGGCGACGAGCTGATGTTCTGCGAGAAGGTGTTCGGCGGCGCGGTTCCGAAGAACTTCTTCCCCGCAGTCGAGAAGGGACTCCAGGAGGCCGCAGAGCACGGCTCCATCGGAGGATTCCCGGTAGTGCGCCTGAAAGCTACCCTCATCGACGGAAGCTACCACCCAGTTGACAGCTCCGAAATGGCGTTCAAGACCGCAGCCTCGATGGCGTTCAAGGACTGCATGAAGGAGGCCCAGCCCTACCTGCTTGAGCCTGTAGACAGCCTGAAGATACTCCTCCCCGACGACAAGCAGGGCGACGTCATGAGCGTGCTCTCAAAGCGCCGCGGCTCCGTTCTCGGCATGAACTCCGTCGGCGGCGGCATGACCGAGCTCCTCGCGGAGGCCCCCGAAGCCGAACTCGGCGATTTCGCGCTGACGCTCCGCCAGATCACGCAGGGTCTGGGTGAATTCACTTCTGAGTTCGCGAGATACGACATGCTTCCTCCCGGAACTGAGATAAAATCCTGACAAACAACAAGCTCCCCGGATTCCGGGGAGCTTGTTGTTTTCGAGAAAGAGCCTTTCTTAATCAACTGAAATGGGCGGCGGTATTCCGTCCCTTTGGTTCTACTTCATGATCACGAATCCGTCAAGCATAAAGAGCTGCCTGCCCTTCATCTCCCCCGCGAACCAGCCTTCGTAGCCGCTCTCCGCAACCAGGAACACCGCGTGGCGTCCGGTCGCCGCCTTTATTCTGGCGCCGGCTGTTCCGCTGTCCTCCGCGAAATCAACCGTGCCGAGCTCCTCGCCGTCCTCGGAATCAAGCCGGACGTGCACGCGCCCGCGGGAGCCCGTACCGCGCAGCTTCAGCCGTATCTGCATGGTTTTTGACGCGAAGTCCTCGCCGAAATCGAAGTACTTCCAGCCCATCACGCAGCCGTCGGTGACGTTCACGATCGGACGTTCGAACACGCTTGTTTCCGTGATGTAGCAGCCGCCCTTGAGTACGCAGGCGGTGTCTGCCTGTGTAAAATCATAGGGGTTCAGCGACTCCTCAAAGCCGAGGGAGGTCATCTCCACCTGTGGTATCGTGCCGTCCGGAAGTATTTCGATACGCTCAACGCAGCCCCTTCTGGACATGATCGTGCCGTTTGTCATGCGATGATAAAAAATGTACCACTGGCCGTTCACGCAGCAGACCGAGCCGTGATCGTTTCCGCCCGGGAAGTCAATCCCGTTATCGATGATGGTACCGCGATAGGTGAATGGACCCGTTGGGGAATCGGAAGTCGCGTAGTCAAGACAGCTTCCGCGCTGGGGCGAGTATATAAGATAGTACGTCCCGTTTATCTTGCGCGGGGAGCACGCCTCGAAGAAGCGGTGCGGCTCCGCAGTCGGGATTATGTCCAGCTTGTAGCTCCCGGGGACTGCTTCGTACATGTTGTCCTTCAGCTCGCACATGTAGCTTCCCTGATAGCCGCAGTAGATGTACACCCTGCCGTCGTCGTCGACCAGCACGCCGGGGTCGATGAAAGTGCCGTTGTCGTAGTGGTTCGGAATGTCGTACTTATACCGGGACAGCAGCCTGAACGGACCCTCCGGGCGGTCGGCGACTGCAACACAGCCCTTTGCATTCACGATGTACGCGTATAGATAGTATTTGCCGCCGCGCTCCACAACGTCCGGGGCGAACAGCAGTTCGTCTGTCCAGTCCACGTCCGATGGGGAGTCGTGACCGTCGCGGCTGCGGAAAATGTCGCCGTGGCACACCCACTTCGTGGGGTCGCTCACCGGCGCAGACCACACTTTCAGCTTGTAGTCGCAGAAGTCGATGGAATCCTTGCGGTCATGCGAGCCGTAGACGTAAATTCTGTCGCCGAATACTCTCGGTTCTCCGTCTGGTATATATTCCCAGTTTGGTAAGTATGGATTTGCCATAATTATGCACCTCACATTATTATTGTTTCAAAATATTATTGTTTCAAAATTGTTTCAAAAAAACTCCGTATTGAAGCGGTCGGGTTTGTAACTATTATTATATCAAAGTTGGTCAGATTTCACAACGATTAACACGACATAATACAGCATTTTTTTGCCTTTTTAACGAAATGTAACTTTTTCACGACTTTTGGCCAAAATATACATATTTGTGTTGACTTTTTTTATGATTAGTGCTAAAATAATATTTAAGCAAAGTAAATAAAGACTTTTTCGACGCAGGTCATTGAGATGCCGGGGTGGCAGCACCGCGGCTTATACTCGTGTAGAGATTTCGGCGCATGCCGTGGAATTTTTAGAAGGAGTCAAAGTATGAAGAATCTAAAAGTAGCGACCAAACTTATCATTTCATTCGGAGCGGTCATAATCATGACCATCGCATGCTCTCTTGTATCGGTCATCGGACTGAAGAGCGTGCATGGTAACGTAAATCTCATGATCGATACAGAGATCATAAGCCTCCTCAGAGTCAAGGATGTAGAGATACAGGTAGAGACCATCGGCAGAACCGTTCGCGCGGGTGTGCTTGAGGATGACAACAATGTCGAAACACAATATATCAATGAAGCGACAGCCGCTGCCGCGACCATGATGGAAAAGCTCGACCTCATTACATATACCGGCGCTGACGCAAGGATCGATGAGTTCAAGTCCGTATGCAATGAGATCAACACGATACTTCCCGAGGTGATCGCAATAGTAAACGACGGCACCAAAGAGGAAGGGCTGGCAGCGTACAACGATAAGCTGTCCCCAAAGATCGTCCAGTGCCTTTCTATCGGCGATGACGCCGACACAGCCCTGACTGCAGCGTGCAGTGGCACAAGATCTGCAACAACATCGGAAACAAACGCCGTAACTAACGTTGCAATTATCGTAGGCATATTTGCCCTTGCGCTGGGCGTAGGTGGTATCATCAACCTGACCAATCTTATCACAAGGCCCATCGCAGAGATCAAGAACGCGCTCAACAAGATCGCAAAGGGCGAACTTGACAGCCAGATCACCTATGTAAGCCGCGATGAGTTCGGCGAGATGGCAGACGCAATGCGCGCTACCAACGACAGCCTCAGCAAGCTCATCAAGGACAGCTCATACATGTATGGCGAGCTTGCAAATGGCAACTTTAATGTACACTCGAACGCGCGCGAAGTTTATAAGGGAGAGTTCGCTCCGCTGCTTGACAACCTGAGAGTACTCGCATACGGTCTCAGCGACACCATGGCTCAGATATTCCAGTCAGCTGACCAGGTCGACTCTGGTTCCGAGCAGGTTTCCGCAGGCGCGCAGGCTAATGCACAGGGTGCAACTGAGCAGGCTGGTTCAGTTGAGGAGCTGGCAGCTACCATTGAAGAGATATCCGATAAGATCACCAAGAATGCTGGCGACTCCAAGACTGCAAGCAACAGCATGGCAGAGGTCGGCAAGCAGGCTGAACTCTCCAACGACCGCATGAAGGAAATGCTCGGCGCTATGCAGGAGATCAGCGATACCTCCGCACAGATCAGCGATATAATCAATACTATCGAGGATATCGCATTCCAGACCAACATTCTGGCGCTCAACGCTGCTGTCGAGGCTGCAAGAGCCGGCGAGGCAGGTAAGGGCTTCGCGGTAGTTGCAGACGAGGTAAGAAACCTTGCTTCCAAGTCCGCAGCTGCTTCCCAGAACACCGCAGACCTTATTCAGCGCTCCATCAGGGCGGTTGAGAACGGCTCTCACATCGCAGACGATACCGCAGAGGCTCTCAGCGACGTTGTAAAGCAGATTGAGGATATCGTAGTAACCATCGACCGCATCTCTTCCGTAAGCGAGGAGCAGGCGCAGTCCATCACTCAGGTTACAACCGGTATCGAACAGATCTCCAACGTTGTTCAGACCAACTCCGCAACAGCAGAGGAGAGCGCGGCAGCTTCCGAGGAGCTCTCCGCTCAGGCCACTGCCATGAAGTCACTTGTTTCCAGATTCAAGCTCAGAGAAGCAAGAAAGAACTGATCGTTCCTTTAACTGAAATCAGAATTATAGATAGGAGGACAGAAATGTCCTCCTTTTTTATTCCTGTTTTCAGATCATTGTGGTAAATAGTTCTTGTCGCCTATTTACAAATCGCCGTAAATATGTTATAATATTTTAACGGTTTTCTCCGATGGCTAGGTACCCGACGACGACTATAAAATAACCGAGCGCCAGTGGTATCGGGATGCAGCGGCATCCGATTCCGCAGTCATAACCGAACCGTACATTGACGCGCTCACCGGCGAGATGGTGATCACTATTGCGAAAGCGTACAAGCGCGGCGGGAACGTCGCCTGCGTTACCGCTGCTGACATGTTCCTGACCGAGGTCAGCAGCATTATTTCCGGATACAGCTTCTCCGACACCGGCTACCCTGTCCTGACCGACGCTTCCGGCAGCATTATTATCCACCGCAGCGAGGAACTCATGCCCTATGTCGACGTCTCCGGCAGCGAACACTACACCAGCTACTCCGATACAATCAGCGCGGTTTCCGGCGAAAAAACCGAGGACGGCGTTACCTCCCGCACGCTGAAGGACTACGACGGTACCTCAAGATTTGTGATTTCCGAGGTAATACCCTCCGCTGGCTGGACACTGAGCTACGCCATGGACAGCTCCGAGCTTTACAAGGACGCCCACAACATCATCATTATTTTCGTGGTCATTATTCCCGTGATCATCGCGCTTGGAGCGTTCATCTGTGTTCTTGTGATCAAACGGTGCTTCAGACCTCTCGCGGCGATAAAAGACTCGCTCAGTGATATACGCACTGTCCTCGGCGGAGTGTTCAGCGAGATTTCCGAAGCGGCGGGAGCAGTCTACAGCGGCGCCAACAACGTCTCCCAGGGCGCTAACGAGCTTGCAGAGAGCGCGTCCCGGCAGACCGCTGTAGTCGAAGAGATTTCAGGATGCGTTTCGGCGACCGACAGCACGATTTCTGAAAGCTCCGGGCTTGCGGCAGGACGACCGCGCTTATCAGCGAAGCTGCCTCCGCTGTAAGAAACGGTCAGCAGCTCGCAGACGACACCGCCGAGACCCTTCGCAGCGTAACTGAGAAGATGGCGGAGGTCGACAGATCGATAACCGCGATAATCAGCTCCGCTGGGGAGCAGAGCCGCCGCATGGCTGAAATATCCGAAAAGACCGGTCTGATTTCAAAATATGTCACCACCTCGGCGGCAAACGCACAGCAAAGCGCCGCTGCGGCTGTGGAGCTTGACGAACAGTCCTCAAAGCTGAAAAAAATGACAGAGGGATTCAAAGTATAATGGAAAACACAAAATGTCCCGTTGCCAAGAAGTGCAGCGGCTGCCAGTTATCAAACCTGTCCTACGAGCAGCAGCTCGCATGGAAGCAGAAGGACGTCGCCGGGCTGCTCGGAAGCTACGGCGAGGTTTCCCCGATAATTCCGATGGAGCCGCCCTGCGGATACCGCTGCAAGGTGCAGGCGGTATTCCGCAGCGACCGCAGCGGCAGGATAATTTCCGGCGTGTATCAGTCGTCCAGAAACGGTATCGTCGGTATTGACCGATGCATGGTTAACGACCCGCGCGCCGATGAGATCATCGTCGGTATCCGGGAGCTTATGCGCTCCTTTAAAATACGCCCGTGGGATCCCGGCACCGACCGCGGATTCATAAAGCACGTGCTTGTGCGCATTGGCAGGAACACCGGGGAGATCCTGGTGACGATCGTCGGGGGGACGTCGATGTTCCCGAAGAAGCGCGACTTCGTTACCGCGCTGGTCAAGAGATTCCCTGCGATAAAGACCGTGACCTTCTCGGTAAACCGCAGCCCCGATTTTCTGACCCTTGGCGACCATGCGGAGGTACTTTTCGGCGAAGGCTACATCATCGACGAGATATGCGGGAAGAAATTCCGTATATCTCCGCAGTCGTTCTACCAGGTAAATCCGGTGCAGGCGGAGAAACTGTACAACTTCGCGATAAACGCGGCAAAGCTGACGAAAAACGACACGCTCCTCGACGCATACAGCGGTACCGGCACCATCGGAATCATCGCTTCCGACCGTGTTAAGGCGGTTCAGGGTATCGAGTATAACTCCGCGGCGGTCAGGGACGCAGTGCAGAACTGCAAGCTGAACGGGATCACCAGGAACGCGGCGTTCAACCGCGGCGACGCCGGAGAGTACCTCCGAGAACGTGCAAAAAAGGGAGTCCGCTTCGACGCAGTGATAATGGATCCCGCCCGCGCCGGCGCTGACAAGCAGTTTCTGCGCGCGCTGTCCGTCATCAGACCGGAACGTATCGTGTATATCTCCTGCAGCACGGTCACCCTCGCGCGAGACCTTCGCACGCTGACGAAAAACTACAATGTCGAGTGCATTCAGCCGTTCGATATGTTCCCGTTTACGCGGCACGTTGAGTGCGTGGTTTCGATGTCACGGAAAGAGGAGTAAATTGGGATTGTTGGCTTAACGGTGCGGCTTAGGCGTGCTGGGGCAAATGTGCTGATTTTCCGTTTTATAGGTGATTTTCGTTTGTGGTAATATGTCCACGGCGGCAGCAGTTCCGTAGCGATACACGGCGGTGGGGTCGGGTGTACGGAAGTGCTGTGTTGGTGAGCAGAAAAGTTGTTTTCTGTTGTGCAATATATAATGTGATATCAAAATTCCTTGAAAACGCAAATGATTCTCGATTTATGGTTGGATATGCATTACATTGATTTCAGGAGGTTGTATGAAAAGAAGGTATAAGATTTTAATATTTGTAGTCTTTATCTTATCTATTATATGGTGTACTTTTAATATTAGCACCTATATTCATCAACGAAATTGGATTACTACGACAGCTACAATAACATTTGTTGGATTACCGGGTGGTGTCGTGTTTGGAACATATACAGATATAAATAATCACACCCACTCCGATGTAACTTTATATATTGAACCTTTTTATAAAGGTGACAATGCTAACGTTGATAGACTAGTCGGAAAGAAAATTGACATAATATATAATCCATTAACTGGAGAAGTGGCTAAGAGCAACACCATGTACTATTGGATTTCATTATTTCTGTTTTTATTGTCATCGTTATCATTGTGCCTCTGTATTAAAAATCCGTTCACACATCTTACAAAACGACAAAAGAAATAAAACTCTTTATCAAAAATACGCGAGTTGACAAATTCAGCTCGCTTATTTTTTGTTGTAGATGATATTCCTGTGCGCATGGGAACATTCTTACATAATCCAAGTGTAAAATTGAGAAATTCCAGTTCATAGGAAGCAAAATAACCCTCTGGACCATCATAGCTTGGAGGGTTTGTGTGTTTATGATTATCTTTCAACATCGACCTTAATTCCCGACTTCAACTCCACAGAAAATCTATCGTCCCAGACTACAATCTCCTTAAGCCACCGCAGACATTGTTTGCAACGGCTCGTGCCACGTTGAGTGCGTGGTTTCGATGTCCCTCAGAACTGAATAAAACTACCGGCAGGGAGCATTGCTCTCCGCCGGTTTTGATTTTCAGATTTCAGCCTGAGTCACTTCCGTGAGCCGAACTCCCTGTCGAACACGCGGAAATTCGTGTCGTCACGCTGGGAGCAGTACACGGCGAACTCCACGGTTTCAAAGCGCTCCATGAAGCCCTCAAGCGCGGATTTTATCCCCGCCGCGACTACCTCCGGCGGATTCATGAACGCACCGCAGCCGAACGCGCCGAGTATAACTACATCGCACCCGTGCTGTGCGGCTATGCTGAGTATGCGCTCCATGCGCTTCTCGTGGAGCTTCCGGAGGTCGCCGTCCGAAATGCTGACTGCGCTGTGTCCGTCATAATTCATCGAGTTGCTCGGCTTTTCCCGCAGGTTCGGAGCCGCGCAGGTGATAACGTCCACGCTGTACCATTCTTCCTGCGGCATTACCTCCGGAAACGCGCTGTCCGTCTTGAACACCACAACTCCGGGAGTGTATATGCAGTCGTCGCTGTGGAGCGGATCCGGTGCCGCACGGTGCGGAGTATAGAACCCGCTCCACATATCCGGCTGAATTAGGTTCATGTACAGCGTCGAACAGCGGCATATCGCCTCCTCCTGCGCTGAGGAGCCGTTCTTAACTCCGCCGCCTGGGTTGGACGCCGAAGCGAAATTCAGCACGCACACGCGCTTCCCTGCCCTGGCGTAGCCGGCGGCGGCTTCCAGTGTGCGTTTGCGGCTCACCACGACCTTCGCGGCGGCGCCCTTCTGTATCATAGGAAGCTCCACCCAGTCACCCTCCGGTATCAGAGACTGCGCGCCGCTTGATTCCTTTATCGCCGATCTCAGAAACGGATCGATCCTGCACATCGACATCGTGTTTTCGAATATTTCTATGTTTTCCTGCCTGCCCATAATTACCTCCTGATCATCGGAATTTCCTGCCTATATCTATATATTAGCATATTTCCGGTGATTCATCAACACTTATCTGCGCAATTTTCGATTCAGTTTATTTGCTGTTATTCCCGGTGAGCATCTGCCATTCATTGCGTGTGATGGCGTACACCTTTGTAAGCTCGTTCTCCGCGTCGGCGTACTCGTCTACCTGGGTACAGCCCCAGCTTTCCGCAGTGCGGCATGACGGCAGGTTCGCCGCTTTCATGTATGAATAGACCGCATTGAACGGCGTATTGCAGAAAGCCCAGTCCCTGACCGCCGAAGCGGATTCCTTTGCGTACCCGCGCCGCTGCATGTCCCTGCGGATATGGCAGCCTATCTCCGGCTTTATCTGACCGTTTATTAGCTGCATAGTCAGCCCGCAGTCGCCTATCATCTCGCCGTTTTCATGGAGGCACACCGCCCACAGTCCGAACACGAATACACTGTAGCGCTCAATATTGCGGTCTATCCAGCCGCGCACCCTCGCCTCGTCAAACGTGTATGGGTAATGCTGCATGATGTCCGAATCCGCCAGTACGGCGTACAGCGCCTCGTAATCTGCGGCTGTCATCTCACGCAGATACAGCCGCTCCGTTTCAATACGCATGTTTTCTCCTTTTACGTCCGGAAAAAACAGCAGGAAACCGGAGTTCCCTGCTGTCTGGTTTACTTTTTGAGTCCTACGACTGAACGGAGTATCGCAGCCGAATCAATTGCATTGACAAATCCGTCGCCGTTGTAGTCGCATGTGTCGTCAAGCTCCATCGTGCCTACGCACATCTTGAGTATCGCGGAAGCGTCCCGGGCGTCTATCGTCGTACTGTTGTCAGCGTCGCCGGGGAGCCTCGTCCTGGTGTCCAGCATGAGGACGTAATCGCCGCCGTTCGCCGGAACTACCTGGGCAACGCCGGTGCTCGAAATTATCTTCGAAGTATCAACAAAATCAAGCAGGTGCGAATCCTCGTTATACCTGAACAGATTTGCAAAGCGGTTGTTCACCTTCTTGCCGGTCTTGACGTAAAGCACCGCGCCTATCTTATTCTTGCCGTAGGTGTGCACTCTGACTATCTCGCTGTCTCCGGAGCTGTCGATAAGCACCATCGGGATATAAACGTCGCTGGTCTTTAATCCCACGCTGAGGGAAGCCACCGTCTTTTTCAGCGCACCGGTGTCGACTACCCAGCTCAGCATGTCGTTTACCACGAACTCCAGCGTGATCTTCTTCTTCATCGCGGTGTTGATGATATCCGCAGGTACGGACGTGTTTCCGTTCAGATTGATAACAATGCGGGAATTCTTCGCAGCCGCCGCTATCTTCTTCTGGAGCTGCGTCCAGCCCTTCACCAGGCTTCCCACCATTGTCGGGGCGGATACCGTCCCATCGGTAGTGTTGTCTTTGTCGGTGTCGGAAGTACCCGGGTCGGTGGTAGTATCGTCCTTCTTGCCATCATCCTTGCCGGAATCGCTCGGCTTATTGTCAGAATCAGAACTGCTTGACGAACGTCTGCGCACCACGATATTGAACGCAGCCGTGCAGCCCTGATAATAAACTGTAAGAGTCTGCTGACCCAGTACCCAGCTATCGAAATCCTGAATCATGCTCTCGGTCATGTAAACTGTTTCCGGAGCCTTGGTCTCATCGATGTACGTTACCTTGATAAGGCCGCCTACGACATTCAGCTTCTCGCCCATGTAGTAGGAATACTTTGCAGGCCGCTTGACTATCTCGATACTCTTAACGCCGTAGTCCTTGCCGACGGTGTAGGTGTACGTCTTTACAAGGCTGTCGTCAATTCTTGGGTCGTTGGACTTCGCATAGGTATACAGCTTGTATGTCACGACCTGATTATCCACGCGCTTGAGGGTTATCTTGGTTCCCGACTTGTACAGAATTCCATTATAGGTGGAGGTTATCGGAGTGTCGATGGAATAGTAGATATCAGCCTTGGCTGTCGCGCAGGAGAGCGTGAGCGTGATCGCGGTTTCGCTGGCGGTGTCAAGAACGCTCGGCACCGGTACCGCCGCCTTTTCTTTGGGCACGGTTATTTTGTAGATAAGATCCTCGCTGATGTCGGAATCCTTCCAGTTGTCATTCGGAGCCTTCGCATAGGTGCGCAGCGCGAATGTCTTTGTGCTGTTCGCAGCAACCTTCAGGTCAAACGGACCTGTGTACTCGATGAATCCGCTGGACTTTGTTGCGTTCGGGTCGAGGGTATAGTATATCTTCGCGCCGGGAGTTTCAGTATTGAGCGTGATCGTCAGCGAGCTGGCGTAGTTTCCCGGCTCCGGAGTGGGCTTCGGGGTCTGGGTCTTTTTCTTCTCGATAACTACCTTGTATACAAATGTGGATACGTCGCTCTGCTTCATGCCGGGGGCTGTGGCTATCGCCTTTATGCAGTAATACAGCGACTGCCCGGGCACGCCGGAAAGCGTGATCGGCTCGATATACTTCGTGCCGCCGGTCTCGGTGGGGTCGGCGAGCTTGGAGATATCGCTGATGTTCTCGTACGCTTCGATGTTATAGTAGATGGTCGCGCTGTTTACCGCAGATTCAAGCGAGATATCCTGCGGGGAATTGAACACGGTGGTCCCCTGACCTTCCACGGTATCGGGAGGGTATGACCAGGGCGCAGGGACCTTCGACGCTTCCTCAACATAGATCTGCGCCGTTACGGTCATCTTCGCGGAGTCCTCCTCCATGTAGTCGGGGACTCTTACCTTACCGGTAAATGTGACTGTCTGGGCAGTGCCTATCTTGGGATTGTAGGGAGTTCCCTTGTCGGTTATCGCGGTGGTGAGATCCCATGTTACGCTGCATGTCTCGGAAATACGGTTATCCTTTGTGCCGACAACTGTTACCGTCTTGGGAAGGTAGCTGCTGTCCATCTGCGTAACGGTGGTTCCGCTAGGCACGTTGGCGACCTTTCCGGGGGATACAGCTCTGTAGTCGGTGAGCTTGCCGGTCTTTTCGAAGGTGTAAACGATCGTGAACGTACCGGTGTCGTTAGTGGAGCCGGAGCATCTCACTCCATTCACGTAAACGTCGGGAGTACGCAGGAACACGTAGTTCGGGCTGTTAGGGATAACCTCCACCAGCATGGTGTACTCCGTGTTGTACTCAGCCAGGGCGCTGCTTCCGGAGCCGCCCTTCCACTGAACCGCGCCGAAATCGGATATTTCGAACGTCTCGGTCTCGTAGTCGGGAGCCGAGGGGTCAAGCTCTGCGGAGATATCAAGCGCCTGCCCGCCTACCGGCTGGTCGACTATAATGTGTATCTCAGGGATATTGGAGCCGGTGCTGGAGCGCATCGCAACAGTAAACGAGCCGGTCAGCACGTCGCTGTCCTGCTTTTCGTTGTGCTTACCGATGACCTTTATCCAGCTCTGAACTCTCTTGTTTACCACGCCTGTTATCATAATTCCGCGGCTGGAGTAGTAGGTGTGGTCGTTGTCGTAAATAAACGGCAGAGAGTTCAGCTCGTCCTCGCTGGAGGCAACGATGTAATAATAGGTTACGTTATCTTCCTTCGGGAGGTCGAGCTTTATGTAGGTGGTCTTGTCAAACGTGGAGCCGTCGGGGTTCTCGCTTGAGAAAGACGGCTTCTGCACCTTATCCGCAGGGTCAACTGTAATTTTCGCCTTTAGCGTGAACTTTGTCTTTGCACCGGCGCTTGTCGAATCTATATCGTTGAGCTTGTTAGTGGGTACGGTGGCAGTTCCGACTATGGTAAAGGTCATTCCAGTTACGTTTGTCTGGTCGTAGCCGGTGCCCTCGTATGTGAAGCTGCTTCCGGATTTCCAGGTCACCGGAACATTCGCAAAGGAAAGACCGCTGCCCTCTTTGTCCTCGGTGTCAATAGTTACAGTTCCCGGCAGCAGACCTTCGATAACGTCGGTCTTGGAGTGGGAGGGTATGGTAAAGAACACCGTTGTATAATCGGCGCTGAAGCCGTACTTGGGGTCGCCGGACGGCACGAAGCGCGCTCCGGTCGCCTTGGCTTTCTTTGTAGCCTGGTAAGTCGAGAAGTCGAACACGGCGAAGATCGAACCGGTGTCGCCTATCCACGACTTTGCAGAAACTTCACTATCAGTTGGTTTTATTGGGTCATCAACATAAAAAAACACGGGAACATTACCTACAGCTGATGAACCAGGACCAGGAATATACTCTGCTACCGCATAGTAATGCCTATTATATCCAAAACTGTTTACAGTGTTCGAAGGCAAAACTGCTTTTCCGTCAGAACCGAAAACTGGAGAACCTTCATACCATGACACATTCACGCTACTTATATAATCAAGTCCGGGGTTAAAGTTCTTATTTATTGTTGATAAATCCAATCCAACCTCAGGAACAGGAATTTTGTTAGACTTTGTGTTTACAAGTAAGGACATTATAGAATATGCCGACGCAACGCCGGAAGAACCAATCAGTCCTCCAAGCGCCGCCGGGTCAGTCAACGTGAACATTAGTGCCAGCGCTGTAAACGCTGCCGCGATTCTTTTTCTGAGCTTCATACAAATACCTCCGGGATATTATAGAATGCCAGGCTGCCGTGAGCCGGACTATAATGCATAATTATACACTCTATATTATATAATATTTTCCTCTTTAAGTCAATAGAAAAAGCAAACTTTTACAGCACTTTGGGCAAAATTTCCATAGAAAAAGCCCCCGCCGCATGCGGGAGCCTCTTTGTCAATTCTTCGAGACGGTGAAAACCGTTCCGCCGCCCGTGAATTCCGCCGTTAAGCCGCGCTCCGCAAAGTACCCGGCGATGAACCCGCACAGCGCGTCATTTTCCTCGTCGAGCGAGAAATACTGACCTCCGCAGCCGTCATGAAAGTGTACATGATCCGGGAAATGCTCTGCGCACGCCTTTTTCAGCTCCAGGACCTCGGCGTATTGAAAAGTATAGCTCATTTGTTCTCCTCCTTGTATCCCTCGCAGCCGCTGAGGTACCGCCTTACCTCGCTGATGTAGACCTCCCCGATATCGCTGAGTATGCTGTGCTTTTTCATCACGTAGCCTATCTCCATGACGGTGTTGCGGTTGTTCTCGTCCTCGCGGAACGGCACCGCGCGGTACTCGTTTCCGTTCAGCTCCTCACAGATTATGCCGGAGCACAGCGTGTATCCGTTGAGACCCACCATGAGATTAAGCTGAGTAGCGCGGTCGGTGCTCCTGATGATGCGCGGATAGTCGTTGTCGGTGAGTATCTCCTCAGCAAGGAATCCGCTCGCGCCGTCGCCCTGCTCGAACACCAGGCAGGGGTAATCCGCGAGCTGCTCAAGCCCGATCGACTTCTCGTTCGCAAGCGGGTGATCCTTCCACAGGTAGACGTACGCACGGCAGTCGATAAGCGGAACGAACTCCAGCTCCAGCTCGTGGAGCATTTTCCCGATTATCCGCCGGTTGTAGTCGCACTGGTAAATTATCCCGACCTCGCTGCGGAATCCTCCCACGTCGTGCAGTACGTCCATCGTGCGGGTCTCACGTATGGCAAACTCGAAATTCAGCGTGCCGAAATTCTTAACCATCTCAACGAACGCCTTTACCGCAAAGGAATAATGCTGCGTGGAAACTCCGAATTTCCGCTTTGCGCCGCCGCTCCCGCCGTACTTCTGGTGCAGCAGCTCGTACTGCTGGTAGACCTGACGCACGTACATCAGAAAATCCGCGCCCTCAGCGGTGACGGAAACTCCCCGGCTGCTCCTGACGAAAACCTGTATCCCTATTTCCTTTTCAAGCTCCCTGACCGCGCTTGTAAGCGACGGCTGCGAGATAAAAAGCTGCTCCGCCGCCTTGTTCATCGAGCCCTGCTCCGCTATTGTCAGCGCGTACTTCATCTGCTGCAATGTCATAGTGTTTCTCCTGTGAATGTGTTTATGCTGCGATTATAGCACATTCAGCGCGGGTTGTCAAGAATTATTATATGCAGGTGGTCATGCAATAGAGCTCGTCTATAGCAAAACGGCGCGTCTCCGGAGAAACGCGCCGTTCTGTCAGCGTTATGACCATATTATTTGTTCAGGAACGCCCCGAGCTTCTTGTCCTCGGTGCGGATATGGCTCACCAGCAGGCTCACATGCCCGTTGAGCTTCGCAAGGTCCGCAATGCTGCAATTATCGGACATTCCGGCGGTTATTTCACGCAGGGTCTGCTTGTACTTCTCGTGGAACGCATGGTGCGCCTCATATCCCGGGTAGCCGCTCTGCTTCTGAAGCTGCTCCTCATGCGCGAAATGGCGGTCAACGTAGTCGTTAAGGAACTTTACAGTGCTGCTTACCTGGGCGCGTCCCTTGCCGGCGCTGCATGCGTCAAGCAGCGCGTTGACGGCGTTCAGGAGTTCACGGTGCTCGTTATCAATGATTCGGTTTCCTGTTTCAAGATCCTTTGTTAATTCGTACTTCATAGTATTCTCCTTTTCAGGTTCGGGACATATGTATTCCGGATACTAAAATGACCGCCTATAAAAGACAGCCTATAATATAATTTTAGCCGCGCTGAAATACGCGGCTAAATATGGCGGACAGGGAGGGATTCGAACCCTCGAACGGGTTTAATCGTTACACGATTTCCAATCGTGCGCCTTAGACCAGCTCAGCCACCTGTCCATTTCTGAATATATCGGAGCTTTGTTTTCTGTCGAGCCCCTGTCTCGTTTCGACTTGTATATTATAGCACATCGTTCCGGATTTGTCAAGCGTTTTTACAAAATTTTTTCGATTTTTTTCGAAAATTGCGGAAACCCGAATAAAATGCCGCGCCGCAGAGTTTCCTCCATCGGCGCGGCGGATAATTCAATGCTTTTTCTTTCTGGAGCGGCGGCGCTGCTGACCGTGACGGCTCTGATTCGCCGGACCGCCTGCGTTTCCCTTCGGAACAGAGTCGGCTACCTCGTAATACGCCGCGGAGTACCTCGGGACGCTCAGCTTCACATTTCCGTTCTGATCGGCGGTCATACTTCCGGGGTAGTGCGGAGCGCAGCCACCGTACCTGTCCTCGGTGGAATCAAGCAGCAGCTTCAGCCGCTTGCCCTGCCCGATGTTCAGTACGTAGCCGTCCTGCACGCGGTCGGAAAGATTGAACACCGCAGCCACCGGAGCGCCTCCGTCGCAGCTTCTGAGCATGGTGTAGCAGCGCTTGAGCGCACTGTCGCAGTCCAGCCAGCGGAAGCCCTCCGGAGCGTCGTCCCAGCGGGAGAGCGACGGTATCTCAAGGTACATATTGCACAGCTTCTTCATGAAATGCATGAATCCGTCGTGCATGGGGTACTTCAGGATATCCCAGTCCTGCTCGCGCTTTTCGTCCCACTCGCGGAACTGCGCAAGCTCGCTTCCCATGAAATTCAGCTTCTTGCCCGGGTGCGCGTACATGTACATATAAAGCGCCCTCGCCTGCGGGAACTTATCGTCGTAATCGCCGTACATCTTCTGAATGACGGTAGCCTTGCCGTGTACGTTCTCGTCGTGGGAAAGCGGGAGTATGTACTTCTCGCTGTAGTAGTACATCATCGAGAATGTCAGCTTGTGGTAGTGGTTCACGCGCTCGTCCGGCGGGGTGCGGAAGTAGTTGAGCGTGTCGTTCATCCAGCCCATGTCCCACTTGTAGTCGAAGCCGAGACCGCCTTCGTCCACCGGCTTTGTTACCATCGGGTAATCCGTGGAATCCTCCGCGCAGAGTATCGCGGACGGATGGATCCACTTCAGCCCACGGTTCAGCGATTTCAGGAACTTCACGCCGCACACGTTCTCGCCGCGGGAAGGGTCGCCCATGTAGTAGATAACGCGGCTGATAGCGTCCATGCGAAGCCCGTCGAAGTGGTATTCCGTCAGCCAGTAGTTCGCCGCAGACTTCAGGAAGCTGCATACCGGTCCCTTCGTGAAGTCGAAGTTACAGCTTCCCCACTCGCTGAACGCGATGTCCTTGAACTGCGACTCATAGGTCGGGGTGCCGTCAAACTGAGCCAGCGCGTAGCCGTCCACCGCAAAATGCACCGGAACGTAGTCCATCAGCACTGCAATGCCGTTCTTGTGGCAGGTGTTCACCAGCTTTTTCAGACCCTCGGCGGTTCCATAGCGGGAGGTCGGCGAGAAGAATCCGGTCGCCTGATAGCCCCAGCTTTCGTCGCAGGGGTACTCGTTCAGCGGCATAAGCTCGACGCAGTTGTAGCCGTGCTCCTTGCAGTACTTCACGAGCTGCGGCGCGATGTCCTCGTATTTGTACCAGCCGTTGGGGTCGCCGGGATCCGTGCGCCAGCTTCCGAGGTGGACCTCGTAGATGTTCAGCGCGTCGCCGTGCCAGGTGTGGCGCTTCTCCATCCAGTCGAGGTCGTCAAAGTCGAAACGCATGTCGCGTATTATGGAAGCGAATTTCGGGCGCAGCTCCATGCCGAAGCCCACCGGGTCGCAGTGCTCAACGCAGTTCCCGCCGTGGTAAATCTTGTATTTGTACATCTGCCCCGGTCTTGCGTCGGTTATGCGTATCTCCCAGAATTTGCCGTCGCCGGTACGGTTGAGGTACCAGTCCTGCCAGCCGTTGAAGTCGCCGATGACCGATATGCCTTCAGCATTGGGCGCATAAACTCTGAACGTAGTGCCGAAGCCGTCGAACTGCGCACCGAGCCATTTGTAGACGTCAAAGCAGTCGCCGGAGCTGAAATCACGTAAATTCAAAATATTACCTCCAAATTGTAAAATATAGGTTGACAATCCTCGTATTTTACGTTATAATTAAATATGTACAAAATAATTATAATATATATTGTTAAACTGTTCAAGCAACAAAATCATACCAAAGTCTAATACGCGACGTTTGTACATATTTGTCTATTTTGGAGGACCCACATGGATCTAAGAATTCAGAAAACCCGTGCTGCGATCAAATCCGCTTTTCTGGAGCTTCGCAGGAAAAAACCGATAGAAAAGATCACCGTGACCGAACTGGCGAAGCTCGCCGAGATCAACAAGGCAACGTTCTATCTTCATTACTCGGACATCTACTCCCTCGCCGACGAGATGGAGGACGAGGTGATCGACGATATTCTTTCCGAAATACAGGGTCTGAACAAATTTTTCGACGATCCCCGCAAGTACACTGCAGAAATGCGCCGTGCGCTGCTGAACAGTCTCTCCACACTGAACAGTGTGTTCTCCGGCTCGAGGTATTCCGGGTTCGCGGAGAAGATCGAGGAACGCATAAAAGCGCGCCTCTACGCGGAATTCCCGAACCTGAAGAGCCGCCGCAACGACATCGTTCTTTCCTTTATAATCCAGGGAACGTTCCATACGATAGCGACGTCCGCCGGGAAGGAAGTCCCGGACAGCGAGGACCTTGAGACCATCGCGCGCCTGACCGATCACATAATTACCGAGCTGAAGCCCGCCGACGAATGACAATTGCTGAATTTTATTGACAATTAGCGATAAGTGTGGTATAATTATGCTGTGAACGATTACAGCCGGTGCTTTTCCGGTCTGTAACCGCAAAAAGCGCATTTTAGAAGGATATAAAGATATGAGCAGAACCAACCAGATCTATTTTGACCACCCCGGCGACTTCGGGCTGTGGGAACAGACCTGCCTTCCGATAGGCAACGGATACATGGGCGCCAGCATGTTCGGCGGTATCGAACAGGAGCGCGTCGTCCTCAACGAAAAGACGTTCTGGGCGGGCGGTCCCTGCGCGGCGCGCCCCGACTACTACGGCGGAAACCACCGCGGCAGATATACATATGTAAAGCAGGTGCAGAAGCTCCTCGCCGCCGGCGAGAATGCACGCGCCGAGGAACTTCTCCCGATGCTCACCGGCGACGGGGATTTCGGCAGCTACCTGCTCCTCTGCGACGCGGTGCTCGACTTCACGCTCCCCGATGGGGAGGTAAGCTCCTACCGCCGCTGCCTTGATCTGGACAAGTCGCTGTACTCCTGCGGATTCACCAAGGGCGGAGTGCGATTCACCCACGAGGCGTTCGCAAGCTACCCCGCAAGGGTAATCGCGTTCAGGTTCACCGCTTCTGAAAAGGGCGCGCTCAATTTCAGGCTCTCCCTCGACAAGACCCACGCAGCGGCGATAACCGCTGAAAATAACACACTCATATACTCCGGCGCCGCCGAGGATAACGGCATGCGCTTCGACGCGAGATTCCGCGTTTTCTGCGACGGAAGCATCACCTCCGCCGGGAAGGCGCTTGAGATCTCCGGCGCTTCCGAAGCTGCGGTGTTCTTCTGCGCAGCCACCGACTACGACATGAAGTTCCCGAAATACCGCACCGAAACGGAGCCTTCCGCAGTCACAAAGCCGCTGCTCCACACCGCGGAGCGCCTCGGCTGGGACGCGCTCTACGAGGAGCACTACACGGATTATTCCAGCATGTTCAGCCGCGTTTCCCTCGACCTCGGCGAGGAAAGGGAGCTTCCCGCGGACAAGCTCCTGGAAGCCTACCGCGCCGGCGACAAGTCAGCCATGAGGCGCCTCGAAACGCTGTATTTCAGCTACGGAAGATACCTGCTGATCTCCTCGTCAAGGGAAGGCTCCCTTCCGGCTAACCTCCAGGGCGTGTGGAACGAAAGCAACACTCCGCCATGGTGCTGCGACTACCATATAAACGTAAATCTCCAGATGAACTACTGGGGCGCATATAACACGAACCTCGCGGAAACAGTCCCTCCGCTGACGGATTTCCTCGATTCCCTGCGGGAGCCGGGGCGCGTCACCGCGAAGGAATACTACGGCATAGAGAGCACTCCCGAGAACCCCGAAAACGGCTGGACTGCGCATACGCAGTGCTCACCCTTCGGCTGGACGGCTCCCGGCTGGGAGTTCTACTGGGGCTGGTCGACCGCCGCGGTCGCATGGCTCATGCAGAACATCTGGGAGCACTACGAATTCACCGGCAACAAGGACTACCTCCGTGACAAAATCTACCCGATAATGCGCGAGAGCGTGCGGTTCTACGTTCAGTGGCTCATCTACGATGAGAAGCAGGACAGAATGGTGTCCTCGCCGACATACTCACCGGAGCACGGCCCCGCGACCATCGGAAACACCTACGAGCAGAGCCTTATCGAGCAGCTTTTCATCGACTTCCTCAAGGCCTCCAAGAAGCTTAACACCGACCCGGAGCTTGCAGGAAAAGTCAAGGATATACTCCCGAAGCTGAAGCCCTACCACATCGGCAGGACCGGACTGCTCAAGGAGTGGTTCGAGGAGGATGAGCCGGACTTCGACCGCAGCAGGGTGCAGAAGAATCACCGCCACATCTCCCACCTGATGGGACTTTACCCAGGCAAGCAGATAAACCACTCCAGACCGGAGCTGATGAAGGCGGCGATCGCCACGATGAACGACCGCGGCGACGAGTCCACCGGCTGGGCGAGAGCGTACAAAATCAACCTGTGGGCGCGCACCGGCGACGGCGAGCGTACTTACAAGCTGCTGCGCGGGCTTCTTGAGAGCTGCACGTTCCAGAATCTGTGGGACTTTCACCCGCCTTTCCAGATCGACGGAAACTTCGGAGCCTCCGCAGGTATCGCAGAAATGCTGCTGCAAAGCCACGAGGAATCTATCAGGCTGCTCCCGGCATGCCCTGCCGACTGGAACACTGGTAAATTCACCGGACTGTGCGCCCGGGGCGGTTTCGTCATCGACGCTTCTTGGGAAAAGGGCTCGGTACGGAAGCTCCGCATAATGCCCAAACTCGGCGGAAAATGTGAAATTGACGTTCCTGTAAACGGCGAGGTGCGTCACATGTCGCTTGATACCGAAAAGGGCAAGGCGCTCGAATTCACATTCTGACATAACACGGACGGAAGGTTTCTGCACTTTTCGTCCGGTTTTTTTGCAAAAAAAACTGTATTTTTTCTCCAAAACCCCTTTATTTATTCGTGATTATATGATATAATAAATAATAGTATATAGTATCATACTACCATGAGAATTATGTTTGGAAGGTGAGGAAATGGCATTCTGTGACTTACGCCCTGTCAAGATATACAACGAGGGCGCAGGAGTGACATATATTATTGGCGAGGTATTTGCAGTCTACGCGAACGGACCTCAGCCACTTGTTTATAGCTGGGATCTTGTGCAGACGGTTACGGAGGACAAGCGCGCCATTACGATACATACCGAAAACTGCGATTTCATTATCCCCAAGAAGGATTTCGGCGACCAGTCGGATTACTTCCGCGCCATCGCGATAATCGAATGCGCGCAGAAATCCGGCGGATTTGAGTATGTACACCAGCGGCGCATTTTACCGCTGAAAAGCGAGTACATCGAGACTGACCCCGGCAAGGAATCCTACTACGGCTCCTGCGAGATAGACGAAAACGACGCGGCGGCGACGTTCATCATGCTGATGAATTTCCGGCTGATGAAGGTTATGTGGCTGCTCGCGGTAATGCTCATGCTCGTTATCCTGCTGGCGCTCCACATTTTCGTGGGAATAACCCGCAGCAACGTTCTGTACTTCATACCCATCTCGATGATCGGCGGCGCGATCCTGACACTGATCGTCTACATGATATGCCACGCGGTCGCGCGCAGGAAGTACACCGCAGTTTCAAGCTGCGACCCTGCTTCAAACGAGCCGATATCGTTCATAATCAGCCCATACGGCTTTTCAGCCTGCGAAAGCTGCGTCGCCGACAATCAGGAGCTGATACCGTGGTCGTCCCTGGACTACTTTATAGAATCAGACAAGATGTTCGTTTTCTATAAGGACGGCAGCACATCGGTTTTCGTTCCCAAGAAGGCATTCGACAAGAAGTGTATCGGCGGTATCGCGGATATAATTTCACTTCGTCTTGAACAGCGTTAAATGGAGGTAACGGCAAGTGGGAGTTGAGATAAAAAGCGAACATATCGACATCGGCGGCAGCAATGTTGTGCTTGTCTCCGTGCGCGGCGGCAAGGCGGTAATAGGCACCTGCTCGGCAGGCTACGGAGCCAAGCGCGGCGATACCTCGGCGCAGACCCGCCTTTTCTACATAGGCAACGACCCGGTCGCCGAGATACTCTGCCCGAATCACGGCAGCAAAAGCTCCGATAAGCTCATTTCACTGTGCACCGGCTACTCCGCGATGGACGATGAGATACACGACACGCTCACAGAAAGCTTCACGCGGCTGAACAAGGGGGATTCCCTCGCGGCGGGGCTGCACGACGTGCTTGCGCTGCTCCCCGACGGGGTTTACACGATCTACTATTCCGACTACTACCCCACCGACGGAGCCGGTACGTTCTTCTGGGGAGCCTACAATCTTGCCCACGAGATACACGGAACCGCCGAGCACAACCGCACCATCGGCAGGAGCAAGACATTCCGCCCTTGCTTCCTGATACCCGGCACACCGCTGGACACCTACGACTCAAAGCTGCTCCCCATGACTAACGAAGCTGCGAAGTCGAGGGTCTGCCAGGGAATCGTGTACCACCTGTCCGGGCTGCACTCCGTGCTTCTGAAGGGACACCATGGCGCGGTATCCTGCGTTGACGCGAAGATACCATACAAGTGCGCGGTAATTGAAAAGATAAACGAGCCATATACCGACGAGCCTGTAAAGCCTGTGGCTGCTCCTGTGCCCGCGGAAGCTCCCGCTCCGGCTGATGATACGGAGGCTCCTACGGAAAATGCCGCGGCAGAGGAAGCGGCTCCCGAAGCCGAGGCAGCTCCTGCTGAACAGCCGAAGCCCGCGCCGGAAACTCCAAAGCAGGAAGGAATTACCGGATTCCGCAGCGCGTCAGTGAAGATACCGCTGGAGCTGTTCCCGCGGGAAATGCTGAAGATACTGCTTGAAACCAGGTTTGAGTATAAGCCGGAACAGTACCGTGCTCTGACCCGCAAGCTGGGACTGGTTCGGAAAAAATCCTACAGCAACAAGGTAATTCCCCGCCCCGTGCTTGACCAGTGCGAGCAAATGCCTGACTGCGAAATGATGGAGTCGGTATTCACCGTTGACAAGCTCACTCAGGGACAGTTAAACGCGCTGCTTGCCGGCGAGGTGGAGTACAATGACGAGATAATTATTTCGCCGAACTTCTACGCAAGTATCGTGACCGCATGCAACTACCTGCAATTCACCAACCCGAAGAAATTCGTGGAGTTCTCCCTCGCGATACTCGACAATCCTGAGCTGTACGCAACGCACGAGTACATCGCGAACCGTATTTCCCGCGTCACCAGTAAGGAAGTGTACGCGTTCTTCAAGGCGGTGCTCGCTAACAGCGACCCGGGCTACGAAAAGATCGCAAACATCGCCGATAAATACGTTACAGCTTACGACAAGCAGAAAAACAGCAAATAAACAAAAGGCAGGAACTTTGATTCCTGCCTTTTATATTATTTAGTTGTCGAGCCGAAACCGCCGTTGCGTACTCCCGACGCGTCGTCGTCCACCGTGATCCCATACTCAACGAAGATACCCTGTGCGAAGCCGGTTCCCGCCGGAATGCTCAGCGTTTTGCCCTCGTTGGAATCATTTGTAACCTTAATAAAAATGTGGCCCTCGTTATCCGATCTTGAATAGTCGCTGTCGATGATCCCGACCGTGTTGTTGAGCTGTAGGCGGTACTTGAATCCCAGACCGCTACGCGGGTAGATTTTCAGCACCCAGCCGTCCTCGATAAGCACCCGGATACCCGTCGGGATATTTGCGGTCTCACCGGGCTTCAGCTCAATATCGAACGGAGCATAGAAGTCGTACCCTGCGGAGCCCGCCGTTGCGCGCTTCGGGAGCTTTATGCCCTCGTAGACCTTTTCTGCGTCCTCGCGCGTGCAGCCTGCCTTGAACTGCGTCAAGCTTACCTTTTCAAACTTTGCTATTCTTTTCATAGTCATCACCTTTCAGTCAAATAGTACCACTTTGCCAAGTCTCAGCGTTTCCTGGACGTCGATAACGCGCTGGTTGGAGCTTCCCTTCCAGTGCAGCTTCGGGTCGCGAACCGCCTCGACATATTTTCCGTCAACCAGCACGTCAAGCAGCGGGATTATCTCAAGGTCACTGATATCCTCCCAGCTATAGCCGGTGTAGAGCCAGATGGTTTTCCCAGGCAGAGTCTCGCGAACTTTCTTCGCAAGCCTGGTTATCTCGTCGCGGTTGCGCTTGTGGAGCGGGTCGCCGCCGCTGAACGTTATTCCGCTTATGTAATCCGCGGAGAGCTTCTCGAAAAGCTCCTGCTCCGCGGCTTCGTCAAACGGTACGCCGCCGTCGACGTCCCACGTAATGGGATTGTGACAGCCCCGGCAGCGGTGCTCGCACCCCGCCACCCACAGCACGGTGCGAAGTCCGTCGCCGTTCAGCATATCGTCGGTAGTTATGTTATGGTAACGCATTGTTTAAGTTCACTTTCGTTTTTTACATGCTCTTGCGGTCGGCTATTTCCGCCATTTTCGCCGCATTAAGGCGCGTATCGCCCTTTACCCTCGAATAGCTCAGGTAGCCGTTCATGCGGTCGATTTTCGTGAGGTTCGTGCTGCCGCATTTCGGGCAGACGTCCATCTCAAGCTGCTGATAGCCGCAGTCGTCGCAATACGCCAGCGAGAGGTTCACGCCCTCGTAGAAGCCCTTGTTCATCGCACGGCGCACCAGCGTTTCAACAGCGCCCTTGTTGTAGTCGATCGGGTAGCGGACGTACTGTATCTTTCCGCCGTTAAACATATCCCAGAAGCGCTCCTCGCGATCCTGCTTCTGTATCGGGGTGATGTCCTCGGTAACGTGGCAGTGGAAGCTGTTGCTTACGTACTCGCGGTCGGATACGTTCTCGATAATGCCGTACTTCTTGCGGAACTGCTTAATCTGTAATCCGCAGAGGTTCTCCGCGGGAGTTCCGTAGATGGCGTAGAGGTGTCCGTCCTCCTTCTTGAACTCAGAAACGCGCTTGTTGATGTACTCCATTACCTTCAGCGCGAAGCTGCCGTCCTCCGCAAGTGACTTCTTGTCCGCAAGCTGCTCAAGCTCGTTGAGCGCGGTGATGCCGAACGAAGCTGTAGCCGACTTCAGCAGCGGCTTTATCTTGTCGTGAATGCCGAGATGACCTCCCAGGAATCCGCCCTCGCAGTAAGCCAGCGGATTTGTGCTCGCCTTCATCTCGCCGAGGTAATCATAGGTGCGAATGTGTATTTTTCTGATAAGATTCAGGTAGTAGTCAAGCACCTCGAAAAAGTCCCTGCTCTCCTGCTGAGCCTTCGCGTATATCATCGGAAGGTGGAGCGAAACCGCGCCGATATTGAATCTGCCGACGAACACCGGCTTGTCGTTCTCGTCCGCAGGCTCCATTCCGCCGCGCTCGAACCACGGGGAAAGGAATGCGCGGCAGCCCATCGGGCTGATTATCCTGCCGTATTTCTTGTAGATGGAGGCAACATAGCCGTCTCCGGTTAAGCTGAGCCAGTCGGGGTACATAGCCTTGGAGCTGCACTCAACGCCAGCCCTGAACACGTCCTCAAGTGGCTTTCCGGGACCGTGGAGGTTCTCGTCGTAAAGGAACACGATCTTCGGGAACAGAACCGGCTTCTTGCAGTTCTTCTTGCCCTGGCCCTTGCGGCGGACGTCCAGCATGGTTATGCTTGCCATCTTCGCGAATCTTCCGGTGCCTGTGCCGGCAGTCATGGTGATGAACGGATAGTCTCCGCGGCTGGAGCTTACGGAGTTGAACTTGTACTCCCAACCCTGGAATCCCTGCTCGAAATCCACCTTTACGTCCGCCATCGCCTCGCGCTCGGCTGCCTCGTCGGACAGCCCCAGGCTCTTGTAGCGGTCGTACTGCTTCTTGTAGGATTTCTCCGCGTACGGTTCGAGCAGCAGGTCAACGCTCGGAACCGTGAACCCGCCGTACTGCTGGCTCGCAGCGGACAGCGTGATATCGCCGATAACGTCGAACGCAACGGCGAGGGTCTTAGGCTCGTTGTACCAGAGGTTGCCCATCTCGAAGCCGCCCTCAAGCACGCTCTTTACATCGAACAGACAGCAGTTCATCGTGTCGCGGCGGGCGCTCATGTCGTGGACGTAAATGTAGCCGTCACGGCACGCCTGGAGCTCCTCGGTGGTCATGAAGAACTTCTGGTAGAGTTCCTTGTTCAGTTCGTTGAAAATAAGGCTCCGCTTGGTGGAAACAAGCGCGGAATCTGTGTTGGAGTTCTCCTTGTCGCCGATGTACATGATTGACTGACTCTTCTTGTACACCTCGTCCAGCATGCTTACAAAGTCCTGCTTGTAGTTGCGGTAGTCCTTGTAGCTCTTTGCAACGTCCGGATTTGTGGCCTCCAGAGCGCCCTCAACTATGTTGTGCATCTGGGCGATGGTGATTTCGTCCGTGTGGAACGCCTCTGCCTTCTCGGTGACGTAGCTGCAGATATATTCGATCTCAGTGGGGGTAAACTCGTACATCACGCGGGTGGCGGACTTATTTACCGCGTTCACCACCTTCTGGACATTGAATTCTTCTTTCGTATTGTCCTTTTTTATTACCCTGATCATTGAGCCGACAGTCCTTTCGAATTTTCAATATTTGTATCATTCCGGATACACATGTTCTATATCTAGTAGCAGTATATCTATAATAGCACTTTTTCTTGTATAAGTCAACATATAAAATGCGATATGCAAATATAGAATATGTAGAATTAAATCCAAAGAATTCGTATAAATTTACCCTTGACAGCAATAAACCGCGCTGCAATGCATGTAACTCCGGTTACACGGAAAACTGGCGCAAAACGAAACGTCCTGAATGCGGCATAGAGATCCCGCCGGAGCTTTGAACCTCCGGCAAGGCTGTTTTCCCCATTCAGGACGTAATAATTTTTTCTATATCTGTAATTACTTTGTGCCGAAAAGTCTGTCGCCGCAGTCGCCGATGCCGGGAACTATATAGAGGTTCTCGTTGAGTCCATCGTCGATAGCGCCGGTGATGATGTCAACGTCAGGGTGAGCGTCCTGCACTGCCTTCAGACCCTGCGGACAGGTGACGATGCACATGAACTTTATCTGCTTTGCTCCTGCCTTCTTCACGATGTTGATAGCCTTCACAGCGGAGCCGCCGGTAGCGAGCATCGGGTCGAGAATGATAACCTCGCGGTTTGCGATATCGAACGGCAGCTTGCAGTAATACTCGTGCGTGGTGCTTCCGTTTGATTCGTCGCGGTACAGACCGATGTGACCTACCTTAGCGGCGGGAACCAGCGCGAGAGCGCCCTCCATCATGCCGAGACCGGCTCTCATGATCGGTACGAAAGCGACCTTTCTGCCGCTGATGATCTTGGCGTTGGCAAGCGCGAGGGGAGTTTCGATCTGAACTTCCTTCAGCGGAAGGTCGCGGGTAGCCTCGTAGCACATGAACATCGCGATCTCCTGAACCAACTCGCGGAACTCCTTGGAACCGGTGTTCTTGTCCCTCAGCAGGGATATCTTGTGCTGAACCAGCGGGTGGTCGCAAACGATAACGTTACTCATATTACTTTTCCTCCAGCTTCATGATCTTTTCAACGCGGCGCGCATGACGTCCGCCCTCAAATTCGGTATCAAGGAACACATCCACGATCTCAGCCGCAAGACCTGCACCGATAACTCTGCCGCCCATGCACAGCACGTTCGCGTCGTTGTGCAGGCGGGTGTACTTCGCGGAATACCAGTCGCCGCAGAGCGCAGCGCGTATTCCCTTTATCTTGTTCGCAGAAATGGAAATGCCCACGCCTGTGCCGCAGATGAGTATTGCCTTGTCGGCCTCCCCGGAAGTTACCTTTTCGCAGGTTTTCTCCGCGATATCGGGGTAGTCGACGCTCTCGCCATTGCAGCCGCAGTCGATGAACTCAACGCCCTTTTCCTCAAGGTGCTTTATCATTTCGCATTTAAGCGCGTAACCGGCATGGTCGGAACCTATAGCGATCATACAGATACCTCTTTTCAAAAGAATATATTATTATTTTATCACAAATCTCCCATAAGGTCAATATAGTTTTTGAAATAATTTCACAAAAGCTGCGGGGGAAAACTCTTGTTTTCCCCCGCACCCCTTTAGCGCTTTTGAAACGTTTAGCTGCGCGCCGGCGCGCAGAGTAGTGAAGGCTCTGTTCTCACACTCCCGCTTCCTTTTGTAGGCAAAAGGAAGCGAAAACCAGTACTCCGCGGCCTACCGGATTCAGAAACGCACATCTCCGGGGATCTCCGCCGGGGCGCTTACCAGCTCGGTGAAAAGCTCGCTGTAGCTAAGCTTCCCGGGTCGGAGCATCACCGCGCCGGCGCGCATGCTGACCGGAATATCCGTGCCGCCGTGGGATACGCTCTCGCCGTTGTGCGCCAGTATCTTCCCGGCGAGGGCGGCGACCTCCGCCCTGTCCGAAAGCCCCGTCATCATCACAAATTCGTCGCCGCCTATGCGGAACATCATCATTCCGTCGGAGCACTCGCGGTCTATGCGGCGGATACACTCAAGTATCACCTTGTCGCCGGCTTCGCGCCCTAACGTATCGTTTATCTCCATGAGATGCGAGGCGTCGAATGTGACGGCGTAGGTTCCCTGCCTGGACCTGATGTAGTCGTAAAGCTCGGAAATATCGTATTTACTTGTCATGATAAGCTCTCCTTCACGCATAAAGTGCCGGGGGAAATCCAGGCGCGGACAGAGACCGGAAAAGTGCCAGCTCCTGCGGTACTCCGACGGAGTTACGCCCCACACCCGGGAAAACGCCCTGGTGAAAGCCTCCGCGCTTCCCCAGCCGAATTCCACCGCTATGTCCAGAGCGGTGCGGTCGGTCTGCTGAAGCTCCCTGGCGGCCGCGGTGAGCCGCCTGCGGGCTACGTAATCCCCAACGCTCCTGCGGAACACGCTGCGGAACAGCTTTTGCAGTCCCGACAGGGAGCAGCAGGCGTATCTCGCGCACTTCTCCTGGGAAAATTCCGAGGTCAGGTTCTGCTCGACGTATTCAAGCGCGGCGGCGAGGGCGGTCAGCTTGTCGGCTTCCATGTCATTCCCCTTTCGTTAAGGCAATACCGCACAAAGATTGTGCGTGTATTGCGCAGTCAGATTTTTCGTCAGATTGTACAATGAGGACGACGCAAGGCTGACGCCTTGCTAGGACGAATTGTGCAAGATGACGGAAAAGATGCAAGCAAGACACGTACAAAATCTAATAAATGGTCTTTGTGCGGTATTGCCTTAAATGTAAGCTTACACTTATATTATAGCGTTCCGAGGAGCATTTGTCTTGATAATTTGCGTAAATCAGATAATTTCGGCGGCTTTTTCGGGAAGCTCGCAGAACTCGCGTATTTCCGGCACCGGGCGGTTCATCTGACCGAATCCGTAAGCCGCGCGGATAAACGGAATCCCCGCGAAATCAGCGGAATCTAGGTCGCCCTGGGTATCGCCGACATACACCGCCCTATCAATTGAATTCCGTTCTATCACCAGCTTGATGTTCTCGCCTTTGGAAAGCCCCGTGCCGCCCGCGCTCTCGAAATCGCCGAACAGCCCGCGCATATCCGCAAAGTCGAGGAAGTCCTGTATATAGCCGTCCTGGCAGTTGCTGACGATGATGAGCGCGTAGCTCCTGCGCAGTTCCACGAGGGTCTCCCGGAGCTTGGGGTAGAGCCGCCCGCCGTGCTCTGCGATGTATTCCAGCTCGTAATGAACGCACTCGTTCAGCGCCTTCCGGCGGAGTTCGTCCGGAGTATCCGGCAGCGCGATGGGGAATATCTGGTCGAGGGTCTTTCCCATGAAGCCCTGGACGTCCGCCGGGGTCAGGCGGCGGGTTATTTCAGGGTATCTGCTGAAAACGATGTTCCAGGATTCGCAGACGCTCGCGGAGCTGTCCCAGAGAGTTCCGTCGAGGTCGAAGATAATTGCTTTTTTCATGTTGGTTCTCCTTTGATTTTTATAGTACTATTATAATTGCTTGCCGGAGATTTGTCAACGTTTTGCTTTGGTACTTGCATTTTTTTTCAAACTGTGATATACTAAAAATGATAATGCGGTTTTTTGCCCGTCTGTGGTTAACCGCTGTAAACAGGAGATGCATAAATGCCAAAGGAAAACAACTACAACGACCTCGTAGCGCTGAAGGGGCCTGACCAGGTGCGTCTGCGCCCGGGCGTAATTTTCGGCTCGGACAGCGTCGACGGCTGCCGCCACTCGGTGTTCGAGATTATTTCGAACTCCATCGACGAAGCGCGTGAGGGCTACGGAAAGCGCATTATAATCACGCTTCACGAGGATAAGTCTATAACTGTCGAGGACTTCGGAAGAGGTATCCCGATAGATTTCAACAAGTCAGAGGATAAATACAACTGGGAGCTTGCATTCTGCACGCTGTACGCGGGAAGCAAGTACAACAACAACTCCGGCGGAAACTACTCCTTCGCGCTGGGTCTGAACGGTCTGGGTCTGTGTGCTACGCAGTTCTCCAGCGAATACATGGAGGTCGAGAGCCGCCGCGGTCAGTGGAACTACTCGCTGCGGTTCGAAAAAGGCTTCAACGTGGCCCAGGACGAGCGCGGATTCAAGAAGTCCCGCGGCGACGGCACCACCGGCACAAAGATACACTGGAAGCCCGACCTTGAAGTATTCACAGATATCGACATCGGCGCGGACTACCTCGCGGATATCCTCCGCAGGCAGGCTGTAGTCAACGACGGCGTGGAACTCGTGCTGAAAAACGAGCACGAGGACGGCACCTTCACCGAGCAGATATTCTGCTACGAAAACGGAATCAGCGACTACCTGCTTGAGCTGGTCGGCGACAAATCGATGACAACTCCGCAGCACTGGACCGCCGAGCGCCAGGGCCGCGACCGCGAGGACAAGGACGAATACAAGCTGAAACTGAACGTCGCGTTCACGTTCAGCAAGGAAGTGCAGTTCATCGAGCACTACCACAACTCAAGCTGGCTGGAGCACGGCGGAAGCCCGCAGAAGGCGCTCCAGAAGGCGTTCCTGTCGCAGATAGACGGGTACCTCAAAAACGGAAGCAAGTACAACAAGGGCGAAAAGAGCATAAAGTGGGAGGACATCGAGGACTGCCTGGTGTTCATCTCGAACAACTTCTCGACCCAGGCGAGCTACGAAAACCAGACCAAGAAAGCCGTCACCAACGAGTTCATAACCGAAGCCATGACCGAATGGCTCAAGCATCAGCTCGAGGTATACTTCCTTGAGAACCCGGACGAAGCCGTAAAGATAGGCACCCAGGTGCTGATAAACAAGCGCTCCCGCGAGAACGCCGACAAAGTGCGTCAGAGCACGCTGCAGAAGCTCACCGGCACGCTCGACCTCACCAACCGTATCGACAAGTTCGTGGACTGCCGCAGCAAGGACGTTTCCCGCCGCGAGGTCTACATCGTGGAGGGTGATTCGGCGCTGGGCTCGGTAAAGCTCGCAAGGGACGCTGAGTTCCAGGCGGTAATACCGGTTCGCGGTAAGATACTGAACTGCCTCAAGGCAAGCTACGACAAGATATTCAAGAGCGAGATAATAACGAATCTGATAAAGGTTCTGGGCTGCGGCGTGGAGGTCAAGACCAAGGCGAACAAGCAGATATCCACGTTTAACCTCGCCAACCTGCGCTGGAACAAAATCGTGATATGCACCGATGCCGACGAGGACGGATTCCAGATACGCACGCTGATACTCACGATGATACAGGAGCTTTGCCCCACCCTTATCGAGAAGGGCTACGTCTACATCGCGGAATCCCCGCTGTACGAGATAAACACGAAGGACCGCACCTACTTTGCCTACACCGAGCCGGAAAAAACCAAGATACTCGGCATGATAGGCGACGCGAAGTACACCATACAGCGAAGCAAAGGTCTTGGTGAGAACGACCCCGACATGATGAGCCTCACCACCATGAACCCCGATACCCGCCGCCTTATTAAGGTCAACCCCACCGATGTGGAGGCTACCCGCGAGATGTTCGACGTGCTCCTCGGCAACGACCTTGAAGGGCGCAAGCGGTTCATCAAGGAAAACGGCAGCAGGTACCTTGCCGCCGCTGATATCAGTTAATTCCACGATAAAGGAAGATAGATTTGAAGAAAAACACTCCAAAGAAGCAGCCCAGGAAGTTAAGCTCCCCCATAGCCGGGGCTTACATCGAGGGCAGCGGAATAGTCGAGCAGAAGGACATCGTGAGCACCCTTGAGGAGAACTACATGCCCTATGCGATGAGCGTTATCGTCAGCCGTGCGCTGCCGGAGATAGACGGCTTCAAGCCATCTCACCGCAAGCTGCTCTATACGATGTACAAGATGGGTCTGCTGACCGGAAACCGCACCAAGTCCGCGAACATAGTCGGTCAGACCATGCGGCTCAATCCCCACGGCGACGCCGCCATCTACGAAACGATGGTAAGACTCGCGCGCGGAAACGAAGCGCTTCTCCACCCATATGTTGACAGCAAGGGCAACTTCGGCAAGGCGTACTCCCGCGATATGGCGTATGCGGCTTCGCGATACACCGAAGCGAAGCTCGAGCCGATAAGCGCCGAGCTTTTCGCCGAGATAGACAAGGAAGCCGTAGATATGGCGCCGAACTACGACAACACCATGCTGGAGCCGAGCCTTTTCCCGGTGAGATACCCCGCGGTGCTGGTCAACAGCAACTTCGGACTTGCCGTATCAATGGCGAGCAACATCTGCTCGTTCAATCTCAGCGAGATTTGCGAAACCACTATAGCCCTCATGAAGGACCCGGAGCACGACGCCCTTTCCACGCTGAAAGGTCCGGATTTCCCGGGCGGCGGCTACATCGTCTACGACGAGGCGGAGATGAACAAGATATACCGCACCGGACTTGGCGCGGTGAAGGTACGCGCCGTGTACAGCTACGACCCGGACGCGCGCTGTATCGAGGTTACTCAGATACCGCCCTCGACCACCATCGAGGCTATAATTGACAAGGTGGTCGACCTCGTTAAGGAAGGCAAGCTGAAGGAAATTTCCGATGTCCGCGACGAAACCGACCTTTCCGGTCTGCGGCTGGCGTTCGACCTCAAGAAGGGTCAGGACCCCGACGCGGTTATGAACAAGCTGTTCAGGCTGACTCCGTTACAGGATAACTTCAACTGCAACTTCAACGTGCTGATAAACGGAACTCCCCGCGTAATGGGCGTTTACGAGATACTGAACGAGTGGACGGTATTCCGCCGGAACTGCGTAAAGCGCCGCGTAGCCTTCGACCTGAAAAAGAAGAAGGAAAAGCTCCACCTGCTCAACGGTCTCAAGAAGATACTGCTCGACATCGACTATGCGATAAAGCTTATCCGCGAGACAGACGAGGAATCCGAGGTAGTTCCCAACCTGATGATAGGGTTCGGCATCGATGAGGTGCAGGCGGAGTACGTTGCTGAAATCAAGCTGCGCCACATCAACCGCGAATATATCCTAAAGCGCACCCAGGAGACCGCCGACCTTGAAAAGGAGATTGCCGACATGGAGGATATCCTCGGCAATGAAAACCGCGTCAACAAGCTGATAATCGACGAGCTGCGGGAGATCTCCAAGAAATACGGTCAGCCCCGCCGCACGATGTTCCTCTACGACGTGGAGGAATCCGTGGACATTGCGGAGGAGCCGGTGAAGCTGGGTCCTGTGAACATCTTCCTGACCCGGGAGGGGTACTTCAAGAAGATAACGCCGCAGTCCCTGAGGATGAGCAATCAGCACAAGCTCAAGGAAAACGACGAGATAATCTGGTCCGGCGAGGTCAACGGCGGCGCGGAGCTGCTGTTCTTCACCGACAGGCACCAGGTCTACAAGACCCGCTGCACTGATTTCGACGAGACCAAGGCGAGCGTAATGGGCGACTATATCCCCGCGAAGCTCGGATTTGACGACGGCGAGAGCATAATCTTCATGGCGGTGACGGAGGACTACAGCGAAACGCTCGTAACGTTCTACAGGAACGGCAAGTGCGCGAAGGTACCGCTGTCAAGCTACGAGACCAAGACCAAGCGCCGCAAGCTCTCCGGCGCGTACTCCGACCTTTCGGAGCTTGTCGGAATGTTCCTGATAAAGCAGGATTCGGATTTCGTGCTGCGCTCGACCGCCGGAAAGGCGCTGGCGTTCAATACAGCGCTGGTGCTCCCGAAGGCAGCGCGCGACACCCAGGGCGTGCAGGTAATGCGCCTTACAAAGGCGGAGCTTGCTGGGGCTTATCCCGCGGAACAGAGCGGCGTTAAGGACATCGAGTCGCTGCGCATAAAGTCGATACCCTCTGCGGGAACGGCTACTGACGAGGACATAACTCAGCTCACGCTGATGTAAATTACGGAGGACATAAAATGCTTACAGATATTGAGATCGCTCAGCAGGCGAAGATGAAGAAGATCGGCGAGATAGCCGCGAACCTCGGCATTGAGGAGGACGAAGTAGAGCAGTACGGCCACTACAAGGCAAAGCTGAACCAGAACCTGTTCAACCGCCTCGCAGACAAGCCCGACGGAAAGCTGATACTCGTTACCGCGATCAATCCTACTCCGGCGGGCGAGGGCAAGACCACCACTTCGGTAGGTCTCTGCGAAGCCATGAACAAGACCGGCAGAAAGGCTATCCTGGCTCTGCGTGAGCCGTCCCTCGGTCCGGTGTTCGGAATCAAGGGCGGCGCCGCAGGCGGCGGATACGCTCAGGTCGTTCCCATGGAGGACATCAACCTGCACTTCACCGGAGATATGCACGCCATCACAGCGGCTAACAACCTCCTCGCGGCTCTTATGGATAACCATATCCAGCAGGGCAACGCGCTGGGTATCGACGTCCGCAGGATACTTTTCAAGCGCTGCCTCGACATGAACGACAGAGCCCTCCGCAACATCGTTATCGGCATGGGCGGCAAGGTCAACGGTATCCCGCGTGAGGATCACTTCCACATCACCGTTGCAAGCGAGATCATGGCTATCCTCTGCCTCGCTTCCGACCTTGAAGATCTCAAGAAGCGCCTAGGAAATATCCTAGTTGCCTACACCTACTCCGGCGAGCCGGTTTACGCCCGCGACCTCAAGGCTGTCGGCGCCATGACCGCGCTCCTCAAGGACGCCATCAACCCGAACCTCGTGCAGACCCTCGAGGGCAACCCTGCGCTTATCCACGGCGGTCCATTCGCGAATATCGCGCACGGCTGCAACTCCGTAAGAGCCACCAAGCTTGCGCTCAAGCTCGCTAACTACACCATCACCGAAGCAGGATTCGGCTCAGACCTCGGCGCTGAGAAGTTCTTCGACATAAAGTGCCGCTGCGCCGGATTAAAGCCTGACTGCACCGTGCTCGTAGCGACTATCCGCGCGCTGAAGTACAACGGCGGCGTTGCAAAGCCCGACCTCACAAAGGAAAACGTTGAAGCACTCGAAAAGGGTATCGTGAACCTCGGCGTTCACATCGACAACCTCAAGAAGTTCGGCGTGCCCGTCGTAGTTGCTATAAACCACTTCTACACCGACACCGAAGCTGAGATCGCAGTCGTTAAGAAGTACTGCGAGGATCACGGCGCAAAGGTGGCGTTCTCAGATGTGTTCCTCAAGGGCGGCGACGGCGGAATCGAGCTTGCGAACGCAGTCGTTGAGACCATCGAGAGCACCAGAAGCGAATACAAGCCCCTCTACGATGAGAAGCTGTCCATCAAGGAAAAGCTTGACGTCATCGCAAAGGAGATCTACCGCGCAGACGGCGTTAACTACACCGCAAAGGCCGACAAGGCAATAAAGGAGATCGAGAGCCTAGGTCTTGACAGAGTTCCGGTCTGCGTTGCAAAGACGCAGTATTCCCTGTCCGACGACCCGACAAAGCTCGGCAGGCCGGAGCATTTCAGCATCAGCGTCAGCGACGTGAGAGCGTCTGCGGGCGCAGGCTTCGTGGTAGTCTACACCGGCGACGTTATGACAATGCCGGGACTTCCGAAGGTTCCCGCCGCCGACAACATCGACGTTGACGCAGACGGAAGGATCACCGGTCTGTTCTGATGGAAGAATACGTTGAATACATCTCCCGCAGCCCGGAGGACACCGCGCGTATTTCCGCGGAAATAGCCACGCAGCTCCGGGCGGGAGACATCATACTTTACGAAGGCGACATGGGCGCGGGAAAGACCACCTTCACAAAGGGGCTTGCCGCTGCGCTGGGTATCACCGACCCCGTAACCAGTCCGACCTTCGCGCTGGTCAACGAATACACCGAAGGACGGCTGCCGCTGTTCCACTTCGATCTGTACCGTATCGACAGCTACGACGACCTCTACGCTATAGGGTTTCTCGACTACCTCGACCGCGGAGGAATCATCGCGGCAGAGTGGAGCGAGAACATCGAAGGTCTGGAGCAGGAGCTTGCCGGAGACAGCTCCCGCACCATAATGAAGATACGCATTGAAAAGACCGGCGAGAACGAGCGCCGCATAAAGGTACGCGGACATATCGTCTGCCCGCTGTGCGGAAGCAATGAGATCTCCAGGGCTGTGGTGAAGCAGACCGGGGATACGGTGCGTATCTGCGAGGGCTGCGGCGCGCTGTGGACGGAGCCGCGCATTTCCGCCGACAACAGCACAACTTTCGCGCACTATATGGAAAGCCGCGGGCTGAAGCCCTACTGGAACGAGCTTGAGGGAAAGCAGTACCTTTAAGCGGCTGAAAGGGAGTGACTACATGATATTAGGCATAGACAGCTCCGCGATATCGGCGGGCTGCGCGCTGATGGACAGCGACGGCAGGATAATCGCCGAACAGTTCCTGAATACAAAGCACACGCATTCCCAGACGCTGCTCCCGATGGTGGAAAGCATGCTGAAATGCGCGGGCGTGAAAATTTCCGACCTCGACGCCGCCGCTGTAACAGTGGGTCCGGGGTCGTTCACGGGACTTCGTATCGGGGTTTCCACCGTTAAGGGAATGTGCTACGGCGCAGGGAAAAAGTGCGTGGGTATCTCCTCGCTGGAAGCGATAGCGTACAATTTCACCGGAACTGACGGCACTATCGTCTGCTGCATGGACGCCCGCTGCGGGCAGGTCTACAACGCGATATTCCGCAGCGAAGGCGGAATCATCACACGTCAGTGCGCCGACCGTGCGGTACGTCTTGAGGAGCTTGCGCAGGAGCTTTCCGGCATGTCCGGCAGGATAATACTCGCAGGCGACGGCGCAGAGCTTGCGCATAAGTCCACCGGGGAAAAATATGAGCTTGCTCCCTATATTCTGCGCTACCAGCGCGGAAGCGGCGTGTGCTACGCAGCGCAGGGCAAGGAGCTGATCGACCCGGCGGCGCTCATGCCGAGCTACCTCAGGCTCCCGCAGGCGGAGCGCGAGCGCCTGGCGCGCGAAGGCAAACCGGTAACGGAGTAAATCATGGTATCCATGGTATCGCTTCGCGATGGATTAAAAAATATGCAAGCCGCAATGCGGCTGTATAAATACCATACGGTCGTTTCATAAATGAAAGAGAGGTAATTAATATGGTAAATCTGGTCAAGGGTCAGAAAGTGGAACTTACAAAGAGCAACCCCGGGCTGACGAAGATAAACGCGGGTCTCGGCTGGGACGTCAACGCGTTCGACAGCGGCTCTCAGTTCGACCTCGACACCGAGGTGTTCCTGCTCGGAGACAACGGCAAGGTAACGTCCGACGGCGACTTCGTGTTCTACGGAAACACCGTGCATGCTTCCGGCTCAGTTGAGCATACCGGCGACAACCGCGACGGTGTGGGCGACGGTGACGATGAAACAATAAAGATCGACCTCAGCAAGGTTCCGCAGAATATCTCCCGCATTACGTTCGCCGTAACCATTTACGACGCTGCGGTGCGCAACCAGAATTTCGGTCAGGTGAACAATGCATTCATTCGCATTTACAACCCCGATACTAACGAGGAGCTTCTCCGCTACGACCTCACCGAGGATTTCTCGATCGAAACCGCGCTGGTCATCGGCGAGCTGTACCGCCACGGCGGCGAGTGGAAGTTCAACGCTGTCGGAGCCGGCTATCAGGGCGGACTTGAAGCGCTCTGCCGCGCATTCGGGGTTAACGTCTGACGAATTTGCAAATTCCTGAATAAACTTAAAAGTGGGAAAACTGGTGTTTTCCCACTTTTTATGTATTGAATCACAGCTTAATCAGCGTAGTCCGAGCCGTACTCGCGAACCTCCAGCGCCTTTATAGCCGCTACGGCGTCCCAGTAGAAATGCTCCTCGCCGATACGCTCGCGGAATCCCGCTCTTTCCATCATCTCGCTGACCGCGGTCTGCACGCCGGTGAAGGAAATCTGCGTGCCCTTCTCACGGAGCGTGTTGTAGAGCCGCTCAAGCTCTGAAAGTGAAATATCGTCCGCAGTGGGAACTCCGCGCATTGAGAGTATCACCTGCGGGTTGCCGCCCAGCGCCTCGAGCTGATTTATCAGCTTCTCCTGAGTTCCGAAGAACAGCGGTCCGGAAACGTACACCACCTTGAATTCCTCGTGATGGCCGGAACACACCTTGCCCTTCAGCTTGTCCTCGTCGATATCGCTTGAAGTAACGCGAAGCTCGGAGCTCTTTACAACGAAAACGATCATCGCCGCAACAACGCCGATAACGATCGCGACCGTCAGGTCGAACACAACGGTGGAAACCATCGTCAGCACATACTGTAAGATGGAGGACTTGAACTTCTTCTTAAAAATGCTCTTGATCGCCGCCCAGTCGTTCATTCTGAAGGCAGTTACCATCAGCACTCCCGCAAGCGCAGCCATCGGGATACGGCTCATAACGCCGCCGAGCAGGAACATCGAAAGAATAAGCACAACCGAATGGAAAACGCTTACAAGTCTGGTCTGTCCGCCGGACTTTATCGCAACGGAGGTTCTCGCAATAGCCGCAGTGGCGGGAACTCCGCCGAGCAGCGGGATAACCATGTTGCCGATTCCCTGCGCGATCAGCTCGCGGCTTGCGTCAAGGCGCTCGCCCTTCATCTTGCCCGCGCTCGCGCCGCACAGTAAGCTCTCGATCATTCCCAGCGCCGCAATTGACACCGCCGGCATGATGAGGTTGGTTATATTCGCGAAGTCAAAGCCCTTGCGGATTATGCTGTCGTCGGTGACGAGGCTGCTCGGGATAGCGCCGACCTCGGCTACAGTCCCCTGCTCAAAGAACACCATGTTCACGATGAGCGCCACGATTATTCCCACAAGCGACGACGGAACCACGGCGTTCCACTTCTTCGGGTAGACTATCATTATCAGCACGACCAGTCCGCCGAACATTACCGCCCACCAGTTGGGATTAAAGTTTCCGGTGCCGCTGAAATAGGAGCCTATCTTCGCTATCTGGTTCTCGCCCACCGAATGAGTGCCGAAGAAATTGTCGATCTGACCCAGCGCGATGATTATAGCGATACCCGAGGTGAATCCGGTGATGACCGGAGCGGGCAGGTAGCTTACGAGCTTACCGACCCTGCAAACCGCCGCGATAATGAGTATCGCGCCTGAAATGAATCCTGCGGTCAGCACGCCGGTGATGCCGTACTTCGCGGAGACAGACAGCAGAATAGCCGCCATCGCGCCGGTAGGTCCGGAGATCTGGTAGGACGCGCCGGAGAGTATTCCGATAACGATACCCGCAACGATCGCGGTGACAAGTCCGGAGGCTGCGTCCGCGCCGGAGCTTACGCCGAAAGCCAGGGCAAGCGGCAAAGCTACCGCGGCTACGGTCAGACCCGCCATGAGGTCCTGCGTGAGCTTCTTTCCGTTGTAGCCCTTGAATTCGGCTTTCAGGTCGCTTACATATTTTTTGAACATTATTTTCCTTCCTTTTTGCCTGCCGTTTATCTTTTGTCTTTATTGCAGATCACACGTGTTTTATTATACTACTGTTTAAAACTGCTGTCAATGAGCACTAACAACAACATTTCCGAACAGTTCCCCGGTTTTTTGTTGAAAACGCTTTGCACTGCGAAAAAACTATTGAAAAATGCCGCAGAATATGTTACAATATACAGTGTGCTGTTTTCGGCAGTAATTTTTCCCGCGAAAGGAAGCGCTCCACTTGGAACTCAACATCGTACTGGTAGAACCTCAGATACCCCAGAACACCGGCAATATCGCCCGCACCTGCGCCGTCACCGGAGCAAGGCTCCACCTGATACGTCCGATGGGCTTCACCCCGGACGACAAGCAGCTGAAACGCGCCGGGCTCGACTACTGGCACTATCTGGACATCACCTACTACGACGGTCTGGACGACTTCTTCTCAAAGAACGACGGCGCGTATTTCTACTTCTCCACAAAAGCGGTGAATACATACAGCGACGTCAGCTACCCCGACAAGTGCTTTCTGTTTTTCGGCAGGGAGGACGCCGGGCTTCCGGAAAAGCTGCTTTTTGAAAACAAGGAGAGCTGCGTGCGCATTCCTATGCGCGAAACCCTACGCAGCCTGAATCTCTCGAACAGCGTCGCGATCGGCGTTTACGAGGTGCTGCGGCAGTGGGGCTTCCCAGAGCTGCAAAATCAGGGACGGCTGCGCGAATTTGACTGGAACAATGCGGACTGACCCGCAGTAAAGGAGTAAATCATGGACAACACTATCAGAATAATCACGGACAGCGGCTGCGATATCTCAAAGGAGAACGAGGAAAAGTACAAGGGTCTGCTCGAGATAATGCCCTTCATGGTGACTATCCAGGGCAAGAGCTACGTCGACAGGCAGGATATCCAGGCTGAGGAGTTCTACAAGGTGCTCAAGGAGCAGCAGGAGATCCCGAAGCACTCCCAGATAACCGCTATCCAGTTCGAGGACAAGTACCGCGAGCTGTACGCCCAGGGCGTCCGCACAATCATCGTGGACGTTATCAACGGCGCAGGCTCCCAGACCTGCTCAAACGCGCAGCTTGCAAAGCAGAACGTCGCTGACGAGCTGAAGGATCTCACCGTTTACATCGTTGACAGCCAGAACTACACCCTCGCCTACGGCTACCCCGTTATCGAGGCATGCAAGAAGCTGGAAGCAGGTCAGAGCGCAGAGAGCGTCGTTTCCTACCTCGAAGACTGGGCGCGCCACTCCGAGGCGTTCATCGTGGGATTCGACCTCCGGCACATGAAGAAATCCGGCAGAATAACCGCAGCCGCAAGCTTCCTGGGCGAACTCATGGGACTGAAACCGCTGATATACCTCGCGGCTGAGAAGACAGAAGTCCTCCGCAAGGCGCGCGGCGAGAAGGCTGTGATCGACGCCGCAGTCGAGACCATCACCTCCAGAATGATACCCGAGACCCCCTGGTGCGTAGTCACCACCACCCGCCCCGACTGCGAGAAGGAATTCATCGACAAGATGACAAAGAAGCTCGGCTACGGCCCGGCAATGGTCGAGAAAACCGGCGTGGTAGTTTCCTGCAATGCAGGTCCCGAAATGATCGGAGTACTTATCAGAGGTCAGGAGCGCCCCGCGAAGGATTGATTTTCACCTAATTTTTACCGAATAACTATTGCAAATTCCAAAACTTTGTGGTAGAATAAACTCAAGGGCGAGGTACCCTGGATACCCAAATTCTGAAAGGAGTTTTTACTATGAGTTTTTTCGATGACGTTATCAATACCACTAAGAATGCAGCGCAGACCGCAGGCAAAAAGACCGACGAGGCAGTGAGATTCACCAAGCTGAAGATCAAGGAATCCCAGACCTCCAGCGACATCAAGGCGCACTTTGAGAAGCTGGGTCAGATGGCTTACGAAATGAAGAAGGCTGAGAACCCCGACGCAGCCCTGTTCGACGCTGAGATCGAGGAGATCGACAAGCTCTACGAGAAGCTGTCCGAGATCAACCTGCTGCTCGACGACCTCCGTCAGGAAGTTACCTGCACAGCATGCGGCGCTAAGACCAAGAGCGACAACTCTTTTTGCCCGAAGTGCGGCGCAAAGCTCCCCGAGAAGCCCGCTCCCGCCGAGGAAGAGCCTGTTGCTGCCGAGGACGTTACCGCCGAGCAGACCACATCTGAGGAAGAGAAGAAGGACGAAAAGTAATTCCACGCTAATACCCAGAGCATAACGATACCCTCCCGAAGCCCGGGAGGGTATTTTTATCAGTTGACCTCTACGATAGTGATCTGATCGTTGGTGAACTCCGCCTCGGATAGCAGCGTGCTCTTTATCTTCGCCGCCCCCGCCGCGTCAAGTCCCGGGGTCTTTACGATGATGTTCGCGCTGCTGTCGCTGAGGTAGCACAGCGCGTCCTCGAAGCCCTGCGCTTTCAGCATGCTCTCGATCTTGTTCTCGCTTTCAATGTAGCCGCCCATCTTCATCGCGTCCACCTCGACAGCCGCAAGCTCGTCTTTCGTCAGGTCGCCGCCCTGATACATGCTCTGGAGCACCTCGGCTGCTTCCTCGCGGCTGCTCTGCTTGTCGAGCCTTGCCTGCGCGAAGTACGCCGAGCTGTCTGCGGCTTCCCCGGATTTATCCACGCTGACAAGATCAGCCTCGCCGTATGTAGTGCCGGAGACCTCCGCCGCCGGCTCGGTCAGTTTCTTGTCCTTCCCGCCGGAATAGATGAAATTCACGGCTACCGCAGTTCCCAGCAGCACGGTGAGCCCCGCAGCTACGAGCTGCTTCTTCCCTAAAATAACATTCAAACGCTTCATGACCTTGCTTCCTTTCTTATCAATTCGTGACATACACCTGTGATACGCCGATATCCAGCACCCGCGCTGCGGTATTCACCACCTTCTCGCGTACCAGCATATTCTCCGCGCCGCCGCAGACCACCGCAACGCCCCGCACCTTCGGAAGAATCACACTCTTTTCGAGCGCGTCCTTGGAGCCGGTCAGCGCCGGACTGTTCTCCGAACTCAGGGAATCCCCCGAGCTGCTGGACTTCACCTCCTCGGCGAAAACCCGCTCGCTGGTGCGGTCGAGCGTCACCATCACCTGCGGGGACGTCACGCCGTCTATCTGCGAGATGATGTCCGTCAGGCGCTGCTCAAGCTCCCGCTCGACGCGGGCGGCGTCCTCTGCGGAGCTGTCCTGCGGCTGCTGCGCGCCTCCCGCGGGTATCACCGTGCTCAGGAAAAGCAGAGCTATCGCGGCTATCCCGGCGATGATGACGAATCTGCGCCACCTGCCGTTCCCAAGCCTGCTGAAAAATCCTCCGAAACGTTCCGTGAGCCGCTCCATGTCATCACTCCCTTATCACCGATGTTACCCGTATTTCCTCCGGGAGCCGACCCGTGAGAAACTCCTCCGCAGCCTCTGCCGCCGAGCACTGATCTCCGCTGAATACAAGCTCCACCTGTGTAATAGATATGCTGTACAGCCCTGAAATATTAACCGCAATGTGGACTTCTTCAGGACAAATTCCCTGCTCGTTCAGCAGCGCGTACACCTTGTCCGACATTTCGGAGCATATTTTCTTCTGAAGCTCCCTGTTTACGTCGCCGGAAAATCCGATGTAGTCCGCGCTGTCCTCGTAGCTGTACTGGACTGCGCCCAGGTCGAAATCAGTGCCCCGGAGCGCGTTTACCCCCGCGAGAATGAACAGCCCCGCCGTCAGCAGCGATATCTGCTTCGCGAATCTGTTCTCGGGTATCAGCATTCGGAACAGCGCCGAGGCTATCGCCGCCATGCAAACCGTTGAAAAGAACTGCATACCCCGTCCCCCTACGCCTGGCTGCTGCCCGCCGCCAACATTATCACTGCGGATATAGTGTTCAGCAGCAGGAAGCACACTATCACCGCCATTATTATGGACATGACCGCCCCGCACGCCCGGAAAAGCGTGGAAAGCTCCTTAACGCCGAAAACCTCGCTGACCGCCTCCGCCGCAGTCAGTGCGAACCGATAGCACACCACCGAGATCAGCGACGGCAGCAGTATCACTATCCCGGCGGCTATACCATATGTCCCGATGGAGCTGTGCATCAGTGAAAGGCTTGCATGCACCGTGTTCACCGCGTCCGAGATCGTTCCGCCGACGATGGGTACTCCGCTGGAGACCGCGAACTTCGCCGTGCGTATCAGCACGTTGTCTGCGGAATTCGTCACGAATGTCTGCGCGGAAAGCACGCTCATGAACACCGTCATCAGCAGAGAGAGTCCCCACACCGCCGCCTTGCGTATCAGCTCCCCGAGCTTGTCCGTGCTCATTTCAGGGTGGACCGCCCCGGTGACGGAAAGCCCCATCACCGTCCCGCAGACCGGGGTCAGGAAATTCACTGAGATCTGCGAAAAGAACTGCGCCGCCGCCAGTATGACCGTGTTAGCCGCCGAAGCGGCAGCCGCCTTCCCCATCGCCGCAATAACTCCGGCGAACACCGGCACGAACACCAGCATGAACTCCGAAGCCGCCGAAAGCACGTCCAGCGTATCCCGGAGCGCTCCGGATATCGCCGCAGTGGTCATTCCCGCGCCGGCGAGGACTCCCACCGCCGAAAACACCCCGGACATGTTCCCTCCCGCGCCGTCGGCGGAGCTGCGGGAAAGCGCGCAGAGTATCACCACGCCGCACAGCGACGCGAACAGCCGCAGCGGCTCAGTGAGCCTGTCCATCAGCATGTCCCGCAGGAACTCCAGCACTCCGCCGAACGACAGAGCCGCCGCACCGTTGTTGTCGGGGGTTATCCCGCCGCCCTCCAGTATCTCGGAGGCCTCCGGCGGAACTGCGTCGGATAGCGCGCTGTTTATATCACCGTACTCCCCGGAGCCTTCAGCCCGGGCGCTCCCGCACAGCAGGAAAGCGGCGGCGATCACCGCGAAGATCTTCGCCAGGGTCAGCAGTATCCTGCGCATTTTTCGTCCTTTCTCATCTCGTTCCGGTTTCAATCAAGAAGCCCGGTGACTATCTCCGCAAGCGCCGAGAACACCGGCAGTGAGATCACAACTACCGCGGCTTTTCCGGCTAATTCTATCTTCCCGGCGATGGCGGATTCCCCCGCGTCCCTGCAGCAGTCGGAGCCCAGCTGAGTTATGTAGCACACCGCCAGCGCCTTGAACAGCGTACGGGAATAGCCGCCGTCAAGCCCTGCCGCCCCGGTAAGCTGCGAGATTAGCTCCACGGACGGTGCCAGCATCGCAATAACCGCGCCCATTATCAGCACCCCGCAGGCTATGCTTATACCGAGAGCCATCTCCGGCTTGTACTGCCGGACTATGATACACAGCACCGCGGACAGCACAGCGATCCCCACAAGCGTTGTTATATCCATAGCGTCACCAGTTCACCAAAGCCCGAAAACCGAGCGTATCGTGCCGAAAAGCTCGTCGATAGCCGGTATCAGCATCATCAGCACTATAACCAGCCCGGCGACGGTAAGCATCATCGCCTGCTCGTCGTGGTCGGTCTTTTTCAGGATCTGATTCAGCACGGCGACGATTATTCCCACCGCCGCTATTTTAAAGATCAGGTCAAGTTCCATTGCACGCCTTTCTTTTAAAGGAGCATTACCGCCGCGCCAAGTCCCGCAAGAACTCCGCCGGAACGGTACATTCTTCCCTGCTGCTCCGCCGATTTTTCCGCCGCCGATATCAGCTTGTCGAACCGCGCGGAATACAGCTTCAGCAGCGCAAGCTGGCTTTCCGCCGGGCATGTTCCAAGCTCCCGCCCGAGTTCCCGCAGCAGGGAGACCTCCTCGCCGCCGCAGCCCGGCTCTGCGGAGAGCCTGTCCACTGCATTGCTCCAGGCGCGGCGTATATCAGTCTCCGAACCGGAGCACTCGCACAGAAGCCGCCCGAATTCCCCGCCGCTGTTCCCTGCAAGCTCCGCAAGCGTGGGAGCGGTGCAGGATATCTCGATCGAGTACTGCTCAACCAGCAGGCGAAGCTCCCGAAGCAGGGTGCAGCGCCGTTTCAGCAGAAGGCTCCGGCGGAATCCCCACGCCGAGCATATCACCAGTATCAGAAGCCCCGCCGCGACCCTCATGAGCGTATCTCCTGTATATCTGCAAGCTCTGAGAGCCTCCCGCGCTCCTCCAGCAGAGCCGCCCTTTCAAACAGCGGGAGCAGTCCCTGAAGCGCCGGGCGGCTCATAAGCTCGCGAATGCTCCCGGCGTGGGCGGAGACTATCAGCTTCACGCCGCAGTTCATGCACTGACGTATCTCCTCCGCGTCGCCGCCTATCTCGTCGCATATAATGACCTCCGGGCTGAGGGAGCGCAGAGCGCACATTATTCCCTCGCCCCTGGCGTACCCGTTCAGAACGTCGGTGTTCTCGCCGATATCCAGCGCGGGAACTCCACCGTACACTCCGGCTATCTCGCCGCGGGTGTCGACGACCGCCACGCGGCGGGTATCCCCGAGGATACGCGCGATATCCCGCAGAACGGTGGTTTTTCCGGAAAGAGGCTTCCCGCAAACTATGAGCGAGCAAAGTCCGCCGCTGAACGCCCTGGCGCACAGTTCCTCCGCGCAGCCGCGCACCTCTCTTGCGAACCGGATATTCAGCGACGAGATGTCCTTGAGCGTGGACAGTCTGCCGCCCTGTTCGACGGCAGTTCCGCAGAATCCCACCCGGTGGCCTCCCGGCAGAGTTATGTAGCCCTCGGAGATCTCCCGGGCGAAGCTGTGCACAGAATTCCCGCACAGCTCAAGGAAGCACTCGCCGATGTCCTGACGGCTGAATGGCGCGGAGCATTTCACGAGCCTTCCGTCGGTCATGACCGCGCAGGCGCTCCTGCCTGTCCGCAGGCGTATTTCTGCGATACTGCCCTGCGGAAGCGATATTTTCCCTGCGGCGAACCGCAGCGGGACTGTCCTGATATTTTTAGCGGCTATCATGTGCCATTCCTCCCCGTTTCATTTGTACAAGTCTATTCGCGGCATGTCCGGATTATTACATTGAAGTGCGGGGACGTTTTGATAGGATTGTCGAAAACTATAATTTGCTCAATGTGGATAGTTTCGTCAGAATAAAAAAGGAGCAGGACAAAACGCCCTGCTCAAGAAGTATGAAATATGTACGGTATCTTATTCAACTGCGTAATACTGCTCGTCGGTGACAGGCTCCTGCCACTCGTTGGAGCAATTCTCCCCCGGAACCTCCACCGCAAGGTGAGAGAACCAGCTTCCCTTCGCGGCTCCGTGCCAGTGCTTGACATTCGCCGGGATCGTCACTACAGTGCCGGGAATCAGCTTCTGTGCGGGCTTGCCCCACTCCTGGTACCAGCCCTCGCCGTCAACGCAGACCAGTATCTGACCGCCGCCCTTATCCGCATGGTGAGTGTGCCAGTTGTTCCGGCAGCCAGGCTCGAACGTCACGTTTGCTATGAAAACGGTCTGCTTCGGGTCGGTCAGCGGCTTCAGGTAGGAATTCCCCTTGAAGTACTTAGCATAGGCTGTATTGGGCTCGCCCTGACCGAAGAATCCGCCGTGCTGCTCTGTGATGTCGTCCGCGTAGACCTCCTTCGCCTGACGGAATGCCGCCCAGGCGTTCGGCCAGCCTGCGTAAAACGCAATGTGCGTGAGTATCTCAGCCATCTCGGTGCGTGTTACGCCGTTCTTCCTGGCTTCGCTCAGGTGGTATGTCAGGGAGCTGTCGGTGATTCCCTTGCCGATAAGAGCGGATACCGTCACGACTGAGCGCAGCTTGAGGCTCAGCTTATCCTCCCGCGACCATACCTCGCCGAACAGAATATCGTCGTTAAGGTGCGCGAACTCCGGTGCGAACTCGCCCAGCGCGTCATGTCCTGCTGTCTGCTTTATCATAAAGATCACTCCTTAATTTATTCTCTGATACGATTATAACGCAGTTTTCCCGCAATGTCAAATACCTGTTTCTTATCGCAGGATATGCTTTAAAGTAATAATTTGCCGCTATCCTGTAATTACTTTATAAGCTCAGCCGCTCTGTCTGCGATCTGCTCGGGAGTGATGCCGTTCTGGCGCAGAACCTCGTTTGCGTCGTAGCGGTCGAGGAACTCCTTCTTCAGACCGAAGTTCACGGTGCGCATGTCGGAATCTCCGTAGAATCTCGCGATCTTCTCGCCGAAGCCGCCGTCGAGAATGCCGTCCTCAAGCGTGACGACTGCCTTGTGATCCTTCTTCAGGGACTCCAGCAGCTCCTCGTCGATTCCGGTGATGTAGACAGGGTTTATGAGCGTAGGCTTTACGCCGGTCTTCTTCTCGATGAGCTCCGCAGCCTGCTTACCCATGCCGAAGAACGTACCAAGCGCAATAATTGCAGCGCCGCTTCCCTTCTGAACTGTCTCGTACTTATTCAGTATTCCGTAGTCCTTAGTGGGCTTCTCGCCGTGGATAACCGCTCCGGGAACCCTGATGGCAACCGGATGCTCGCGCTGTTCCGTGCTCCAGTCGAGCATTGCGATGTACTCCTCGTAGGTGGTCGGCGCAAGGTAAACCAGGTTCGGAATGTTCGACATCATCGGGATATCGTAAATTCCCAGGTGAGTAACGTCGTTCATTCCCCAGACGGATGCCGCAAACGTCAGGATAGTTATGGGGTTGTTGTTAATGCAGAGGTCCTGCTGGAGCTGGTCGTAGGTCCTCTGGACAAACGTGCTGTAAACTCCGTAGACCGGCTTGCCTCCGCGGGCCGAAATGCCGGAAGCCAATGCTACTGCGTGCTCCTCGGCAATTCCAACGTCGATGAACTGACTGCCTGCCTCGTCGCGGCGGCTCTTCCAGAATCCGCCGACAGCGGGGGTTCCGGAGGTTATCATGCAGACCTTCGGGTCGCGCTTCATCTTCTCAAGCATGTACTTTCCGGTGAGGTCGCCGTAATCCTCGCCGCCGCCCTGCATGGTCATCTCGCCGGTCTCAATGTTGAACGGCATGTGCCAGTGCCAGGACTCCTTGTCCTTGACCGCCGGAGCGTATCCGCGTCCCTTCTCGGTGACGATGTGGACTACTACGGGCTCCTTTGAGTCCTTAACGCTGGTGAACGCCTTTATAAGGGCGTCAACGTCGTTTCCTTCGCCGACGTATACGTAATCGAGGTTCATCGCACGGAACAGATTGCACTCAGCCTTTCCGCCGGTTTCGCGCAGGAGCTTCAGGTTCTCATAGAGACCGCCGTGGTTCTCGGCAATGGACATCTGGTTGTCGTTTACAACGATGATAAGGTTGGAGCCAAGCTCGTATGCGTAATCCAGACCCTCCAGCGCTTCGCCGCCGGACAGGGAACCGTCGCCGATAACTGCAACTACGTTCTCGGAGCCGCCGCAGAGATCGCGCCCCTTTGCAAGTCCGCATGCGAGGCTCACGGAAGTGGATGTGTGACCCATCGTGAAATGATCGTGCTCGCTCTCATGCTGGCTGGAATATCCGGTAACGTCGTCGTACCTGGATTCGTCAAGGAACGCGTAATTTCTGCCTGTGAGCATTTTGTGGCAGTAGGTCTGGTGCGATACGTCGAACACCAGCTTGTCCTTCGGGGAGTCGAAAACGTAATGGAGCGCGATCACCGCCTCCACCATGCCAAGGTTCGGGCCGCAGTGACCGCCGTGTACGCTCAGCTTCTTTATAAGCGCGGTGCGCATTTCCTCCGCGAGCTTCTTCATCTCATCAGAGCTGAGCTTCTTTACGTCCGCCGGGGAATTGATTTTCTCAAGATACATGTTGTTTCCTCCATTTTATTCCGGATATGCCCGGTTATTTCATGAAATTATTGTAGCACTTAGAGTCCACTCTAAGTCAAGGGGTGTTATAAAATTTTCATCATTTTTTCACAAAAATACCGGAGGCTGTAAAACCTCCGGTATGTACACATTCAAATAAAATCACAGCGGGATCATTACTATCTCGTTGTCGCTGATGGTCGCCTTGGAGTGCGGAGTCATCACGTTCACCGGGTACACGTAGGAATTTATCCTCAGCGTAACGCCGGGGTAGAACGCTTTCTTGCAGGAAATGGACAGATTCTGCTTGCGCTCGAGGGTGGTCTCGATCTCCGCGATGCGGTTGTTGAGCCGCTTTATCTCGCCCTGAATCTGGAACCGCGAACGCATAGCTTCGACCTTCATCTGCTCGCGCTGCGGCGAAAGCTTGCTGACCTTCGCCATCTCCGTCAGGGTCGTAACTATCTTCCCCAGTTGGTCGAGCTTGTCTTCAAGTTCGGCTACCTTGTGCTTGTGACCCTCCATCTCCTCGGAGAGGACCGCGTTGTTGCCGAGGGTTATCATCGTCTTGGTGTAGTTGTCGGAGCCTATCACCGACGCGGAGATATCCTCAAGCGCGGTGTATTTTCCGCCGACAAGTATGCCCTTGCCGCTGGCGATGAGCTTCTTGCCCGCATAGACGTCGCCGCCTATGAACGAGGACGCTTCCACGTTGAACGCCGCCCATACGCTGCTGTTCTGGCAGAAATCCAGCTTTATGCTGCCCTTTTCACTGCGAAGCTTGGAGTTTATGCTTCCCAGCTTTATTGTAATGTTGCCGTCGGCTGTGACCGTGCCGTTCGTCACCGTTCCGAATATCGTGATGTTCTTCTTGGATGTAACGGAGAACCCCTCCATTACGTTGCCCTTAACCATGATGTCGCCGATGAAGTCGATATTGCCGCTGGATACGTCGACGTCGCCGCGTATCAGCAGTGATTCCTCAATGCAGAACGAACCGTTTGTGTACACAAGATTGCCGTCAACGGAGGCTATTATCTCGGTGCCGTCGTTCACAAGCTCAGTTCCCTTGCCCACGCTGAATTTAGCCGGGACGCCATGCTTCTGTGCGACCGACTTTCCCATGATGTCCGTTCCCGGAGTTCCCTCCGTCGGGGGAGTTATCTTCGCGATCGGAGTTCCATGGTAGATGTTGCGTACTAACCCCAGGTTCTTGTAATCCACGTTTCCGTTTTCGTCCTCGATCGGCTTGAACGTGCTTTCCTTCTTGAAGTAATACTCTATCGTGCCGTCTACGCCGTTCACCGGAGGCTTCCAGCGCGCAACGCAGACGTTCTCGCCATAGCGGCGCTGCTCCACAGCTTCGCTGACCGCGCTTTCTATCACGCCGAAGGCTATCCCCTTAGCGCGGATAGCCGCCATTGCCTTCTCAGGGGTCACGTCAAGCCCGCCGCCCGCGGGTTCGGATATGGTCATAAATGCGGTGGTGCAATTGGGATCAATCGATACTTCCACCTCCGAATGGATAATCTTGCCATCTGTATTCTCTGACATGACAATGCCCCCTTTTATATTGAATATTACTTTAATTATATTGTAGCATAAATCGCCTGGTATTGCAAGTGCTTTTGTTATTTTTTACGAATTCTTTTCATTAAGGTACTCGGACACCACTTTGACGAAGTCCTTCCCGTAGCGTTCCGCCTTGACGCTGCCCACGCCAGAGATACACAGGAACTCCTGCTTTGTGGCGGGCTTTTTCGCGCACATATCCCTGAGCGAAGCGTCCGAGAACACCACGAACGCCGGAACTCCCAGCGTGTCGGCGAACTTCTTGCGCAGTTCCCTGAGCCGCTTCATCAGCTCTGGATCCTCAACGCCGTCGGAATTGCTGAACTGCGTTACCGCGCTGATGTCCGCAGCGCGCTTGGAGCGCTTCATCAGCAGCGTGCGCCGCGACCTTATAAACTCGTCGCCCTCCGGAGTTATCTCCAGCGTGTGGTAATCATCGCTGACTGAAAGCAGCCCCTGAAGCTCCAGATGGTCGATTATCTCCCGGACATAGGTCTGTCTGACGTCCTTCATTATGCCGTAGGTGGAGAGGGTATCGTAGCCGCCTTCCTTTATCTGTTCGCTCTCGCTGCCGCAGAGTATCCCGCTTACCAGCACCTTCCCGCCGGAACGCCCCCGCTGTTTGAGCCGGTACACGCAGGATATCACCTTCTGCGCCTCCACCGTGATGTCAAGAGTGTCCATTTCGGCGTTGCAGCTGCTGCACTTTCCGCACTCCGCCGGGGAATCCTCCCCAAAATAGTTCAGTATGAAATGCCGCAGGCACCGCGGGGTCGTGGAGTAGAACGTCATCTGCTTCAGGCGCTCGTGATCGCGCAGCCGCATTTTCTCCTGCTCCGCCGGGGTCAGCCCGGACTCCTCCCTGCCGTGGTCGATGATGAATTCCGCAGTGCGGACGTCCCCTTTGCTGTACAGCAGTATGCACCGCGCCGGACTTCCATCGCGGCCGGCTCTGCCCGCCTCCTGGTAGTAGCTCTCGAGATCCTTCGGCATGTTATAATGCACCACCAGAGCCACATCGGATTTGTCGATGCCCATTCCGAACGCATTTGTGGCGACTATCACGTTACAGCGGTCGTAGGTGAAATCCTCCTGGGCGCTGCGGCGCTCGTCGTCGGGCATTCCGGCGTGGTAGCTCCGGACATTAACGCCGTTGAGCCGCAGGAAGTCCGTCACCGCCTCCACGTTTTTCCGGGTGGAGCAGTACACTATCGAGCTGCGTCCCTGCATTTCGCGGATTATTCCCAGGAGCACCGCGTTTTTGTTACGCTGCTCGGTGGGGCGTACCTCGAAATATAGGTTCGGGCGGTCGAATCCGGTGGTGACGGAAAACGGCTGCCGCAGTCCCAGAATGCGCACGATGTCGTCCTTGACGATATCAGTCGCGGTCGCAGTGAACGCAGCCAGAACCGGGCGCTTCGGGAGCTGCTCCACAAACTCGGAGATCTTCAGGTAGCTCGGACGGAAATCCTGCCCCCAGTGGGATACGCAGTGCGCCTCGTCCACTGCCACAAGCGGAATATCCAGTCCCCTGCACATGCTCAGGAACCCGTCCGCAGTCAGTCGCTCCGGCGCTACGTAGAGTATTTTGTAAAGTCCTGAGGAAGCGTTGTCCAGCACCTGGCGGTACTCCCACAGATCAAGGGAGCTGTTGATAAACGCCGCGTTGACGCCGGACTGCCGCAGACCCTCCACCTGATCCTTCATCAGCGAGATAAGCGGTGAAATAACGATGGAAGTCCCGCTGAACATCAGCGCCGGAACCTGGAAGCAGACCGATTTTCCCGCGCCGGTGGGCATTACGCCGAGACAGTCCTGCCCGGCGAGAATATGGTCGATTATATCGCCCTGACCGGGGCGGAATTCGCTGTGTCCGAAATACTGTTTCAGAACCTCGTTTTTATCCATGTCTGCCTCTCAAAAACAAAGGGCGGCAGCTTTCGACTGACCGCCCTGTAATTCAGTTTGCGTTCTGTGCAGTTAGTTGCCGCACTCAATGCTTATTTCGTTGAACTTGCCGAGGATATCGTCCACAACAAGGTTCTTCTTAGCCTCGCCGTCGATATCCATAACAGCGCTGCCGCCGTGCATCATAACAAGTCTTGAGCCGTACTCCACCGCGAAGCGCAGGTTATGTGTGACCATCAGCGTAGTGAGGTGCTTTTCCTTGACGACCTTCTCGGTGATCTTCATGAGCGTCTCGGAGGACTTGGGGTCAAGCGCCGCCGTATGCTCGTCTAGTATCAGCAGGTCGATGTCAGCCATAGTCGCGATTATCAGCGCAAGAGCCTGTCTCTGTCCGCCGGAAAGCGAGCCTGCCAGCACGCCCATGCGGTTCTCAAGACCCATTCCGCAGCTTTCGAGCAGCTTCTTGTAATGCTCCTCGCGCTTTCTGTTCACCGCCGGTGAAAGTCCGAACGGGTGGAGCTTATTGTCCGCAAGTGCGAGGTTTTCGAGGATAGTAAGGCTGCCGCAGGTTCCCATCTTCGGGTCCTGGAGCACTCTGCCTATCTTCCGTGCGCGCTCGTACTCCTTCGAGAGCACGATGTTCTCTCCGTTGAACACAACCGCGCCGGAATCCGGCTGGATACCGCCGCAGACGATATTCAGCATGGTGGTCTTGCCGCTGCCGTTGGAGCCTACAACGGAGATAAAGTCCCCGTCGTTGACGTCGAGCGTGAAGTTGTCGAACAGCTTGCTCTCATCGACGGTCCCGCGGTTGAACACCTTCGTGATATTGCTGAGCGCAAGCTTGCTGTCAGACTTCACCAGCTCGGGCTTTTTGCCGAGGGAGGTTATGAGCTTCCTCAGCTCGCTTCCGCCGAGCACAAGCGCAACGAGGAATATCAGCGCCTTCATCAGGTTGTTGAAATCCGTCGGGATACCGAGGGAGAGCACGATCTGGTAAGCCGCCTTGTACACGAGGCTTCCCAGGATAACCATTGTGGTGCCCTTCATGAACTTCACGCGTCTGAACAGGCTGAGTCCGATAATTACGGAAGCAAGACCCAGAACTACCATGCCTATACCCATCTGCTGGTCAGCGGAACCCTTGTTCTGCGCGATGACCGAACCGGCGAGCGCCGCGAATCCGTTGCCGAGGGCAAGACCGAAAATCTTCATGGAGCCGGGATTCCTGCCGAGCATTACGGTGTACTTATCGTTGGCGCCGGTGGCTCTCAGGAGCAGTCCGTGCTTGGTCTTGAGGTAGAGATCCAGCAGGAGCTTGCACACGATAACAAGAATAAGCGCGATCACCACGGTCCTGATGTAGAATCCGCCCTCGCCGATGTTCTTGGGGATAAGCGAAGCAATGCCGGAATTGAATATCGTGTTCTTAGTGAAGAAGGAAGCGACCGCCTTTCCGTCGGTACCCGCCTTGAGTATGACGAGGTTCACGGAGAGCATCGCGGTGTACATGATGATACCGCAGAGCAGCGGAGTAATGCGGAGCTTCACATGCATAAGTCCCGTGAGGACTCCGGCAGCCATTCCAGCCGCAAACGAGATCACCAGGCACAGCCATGGGTCGACGCCCTGAATTATCAGCACGCCGCTTAGCACCGCGCCTAATGGGAACGTGCCGTCTACAGACAGATCCGGGAAGTCCAGAATACTGTAAGTTATGTACATTCCCATTGCAAGGAGCGCATACATCAGCCCCTCATTGAGAATGTCTATCAGAATGTTAATTACCAGTGTCATTATCTGTCCCTTTCCAGATCTGAAATAACGCGCTTATTACGCAGCGTCTGCCTCGGAGTTTGTGGTCACCATCTCGGCGTCGGCGTACTTCTCAGGAACCGTGAAGCCGAACTTCTCCATTACCTCGGAGTTGATGACCGGTGTGCCGTCGGAGATAGTACCTACAGCCATGGTCTTGGGGTCGGTGCCGTTGAGGACCTCAACGCCCATCTCAGCGGTCTTTTTGCCGAGCGCGATGTAGTCGATGCTGATGGAAGCGAGGCAGCCGTTCTTGACCTGCTCGATCTCGGAGCCGTAAACCGGGATATTAGCGGCGTTTGCCTTCTCAAGAACGATAGAGAGGTTGTTTACAACGTTGTTGTCGGTGAAGTTGTTGATGCAGTCAACCTGAGAAGCCAGAGTTGTGGCAGCCTGCGGGATATCAGCCGCGCCGGAAACGCCCTGGTCAACTACCTCGATGCCCTTCTCTGTGCATACTGCCTTGAAGGACTCGAGCTGAGACATTGAGTTAGCCTCGGTGGTGGTGTAGAGCACGCCGATCTTCTTTACGTCCGGCTGAATGGACTGAATGAGATCCACCTGAGCGGAAAAGTCGAGGATATCAGAGGTGCCGTTGCAGTTGTTGTAGCCTGCCTCCAAGCTCTCGGTAAGACCTGCGGCTACCGGGTCGGAAACTGCACAGAAAATTACCGGGATATCTGACTTGTTCGCTGCGGAGTACGCGGAAAGCGCAGCCGGAGTAGCGATGGCGTAGATCATGTCGTAGCCCTTGGAAACGAAGTTTGCGGATATGGAATCGCAGGCAGCGCCGTCGCCCTGACCGTTCTGGAGGTCGATGATAACGCCGTCCTCGCCGTAAGCCTCTACCAGACCCTGTCTAACGCCCTCGTAGCAGTTGTCAAGGGAGGGGTGAGAAGCGTACTGGATAACGCCGATCCTCTTTGCGCCCTCAGCAGCGGAGCCGTCAGCCGCGCTGTCGGAAGCGGTGCTGCTGGTTCCGTTGGAAGCGCAGCCGGTGAACGCCATAGTCAGCGCCATTGCAGCGCCCAGGAACTTTGCGATGTGTGTCTTTCTCATGATGTTTCTCCTTTTGTTCATGGAAGTACCCGGAAAATAAAAAAATCCTGCCCCTCTAATGGGACAAGATCTCTCCTGCGATACCACCCAAATTCGCCCTTTCGGACGCTCTCGCCTGCGGTCTGCACTATGTACTCTAATGCAAAACGCTCCTGCTGTAACGTGCAGCCACGTCGCCCCTACTCCGTAAGATCTGCCGGAGCCCGTTCAATGCTTCAGCCATGCTGACCGCACCGAACACGAACCCTGACCGCCCGTTTCAGTTTGCCCTCGCAGGTCCATTCGTGAATGCATACGCACCGTGCTCGCACCATTGCACGGCTCTCTGGAGCGCATCGGCAGACCCTACTTCTCCTGCTCAACGGTTTATGTGCTTTTATGTACATCGTTATTCTACCACACTTCCTCCACTTTGTCAAGGGGTAATTTCTGTTTTTTATACAAACTGATGAAATAGTAAAATTGCCGTATTTTTCCTTGACAAACCGACGGAAATATGTTAGCATAAGATAACATCGAGGGAGTAGCCGGCTGACGTAATGCAGCGATATGTCAACATACTGACGGAAACGTCTGGCATATTTTGAATGGCGAGACTCACATATAACGCCGGCCGCGTCCGGCAGAAGTATGTACGCTCTCTCATCTGATAAGCTGTCAGGCAGGTGCATGTGCGCCTGCTTTTTTGCGTCCGGGCTGCTGGTGCTCATCGGCGGCAACATGCTCCGGGAGGCTCTCTCAAAGGACGAGGAAAAGGAAACCAACAAGATGGACGTCAAGACTATGTTCATGCTCGCCGTGGCTACCAGTATCGACGCCCTCGCCGTCGGAGTTTTCGGAACAAAATACAAGACCAAAGCCGAAGCCGCAGGCGGCGTTATACTTATCCTCATCGGCGTAAAGATCCTGCTTGAGCACTTCGGGATACTCTGAAATACGGAATTCAGAATTCGGAATGCGGAATTATTGTTTCCGGCTTCGCCGTAGAATTTCGATTGTATACCTATTTAGGGCGTACGCCGCAAAACAGCCAGGGCTGCAATAATACAGCCCTGGCTTTATATTAGTTATTCAAAGTTATCAACGTATACCTCCTGGAGTATCTTTGCGAATTCCTCGATGGAAAGCCCCTTTGCGGTCACGGTGGTGTAATTTCCGTCGTCGGAATCGTTTATCGCGTACAGCCAGTAATCCCCGGTTGGCACCTTCGCGCCCGCTGCAACTACCCTTACCCGCTTTCCGGTTTTATCAAGCCATGTGCGCGTAGGCTGTATGTTTTCCGTGCCGAACTCCTCGCCGTAGCCGGGAAGCGCGTCGCCGTTGGTTATAAAGTTAATCTTCAGCAGTTTTGTATCTCCCTGTTTCCAGGTCACGCACTCGGAAACGTAACCGCCGTCTGCGGCCGCGGTGCGCTTCGTAACGCTGTCCGCCTCAAGAGGTACGTTCACAGGTCCGCCGGGCGTATTTGCCGCAGCAAATACCGCCGCTTTCTCAGCAGAGATTTCCTGCTCGCCGGTATCGGAGGTAAATCTCATATCGGAATCGTCATACCTCACCATCGGATTCGGAGTGATATAGCCATATTCCGTGTCAAACTCCGAGCCATACTCGTACCCGCTGATATCGAAATCCTCGCCTACCTTGCTGCCCAGGGAAAAATGATCGCTGTCTGAAACGCCGTACAGAGCAATCGCAATAATATCCATAAGGTCGGATTCGTCAGCGCCGCATGTCTCTACGCTCCATGCCACCAGCTTTGAATCACTCGCTGTCGCAAAGCGGTAGAAAGGCACGCCGCAGTCTATTCTGCCGCAGAAGCCCGCCTGCCAGTCTCCGGAAATATCAAGATAACGACGCTCCATGAATACATCGGCGCTGGTTATGGAGGATTCGTAGCCGTCGCCGCCCATACGCAGCACCCTGCCGTCCGGCAAAGTGATACGAAGGTCGGAATAGATGTCGAACTTACCAAAGTTCACGCGCGCGACCTTTTCGCCGTGGTCGAAATACAGCGAAACGCCTGCGGGAGCGCCGTCGCCGTTAGTCTGTAAAACCGCGGACTCGCCGGGCTGGAGCACCCAGCCGCGCTTCTTCATGAGCTTAATGAAGTCCCTGCCGAGAACCGACTGCTCCGCTTCCGCCGCTTCATCGGCGCTTGTGAAGTACTCAATATCGCCTGCCGGAGTATAGTCCATCAGCGCAGGCTGATTGAACCAGATACGCCCGATCGGAGAATCTATCTGATATCCATAGTCAATATTGAACGCGTAGTCAGGGTAACGCACCATAGCGCCCGCCGGCGGGTCGACCTCCCCTGTGTAAAGCTGCGCCAGAATCCTTGTGAAATCGCGGCAGCCTACATTGCGCGCTTCAACTACGACGTACCTGCCGTCCGCATTCCTGAAGCCGCCGATGTAAACATCGTCGCCGTTCATTGCGCCCCAGCCTGCGCAGACCTCGCCGTTGCCCTCCGCGCCGGTAATGAACTCGTGGCTTCCCTTGACGGGGTACCGCCCGAACGTTGCCAGGCTTCCGTACATTCTCCAGTCGTCCAGCACCTTAACGGAAATCTCTCTTTCGCCGCATTTGAAAATCAGGTTCGCATAGAAGCTGGTGCGCTTCTTGTTCTTGAAGTAATCGACCTTATCAGTGAGGTAGTGGTCGGGAATTTCAGTTTCAACGCCGTTGTCGTCAATGTTGATATAGGTACCGACATACTTCTGAGCCTCCGCGAATTCCTCCGGGTCGTCGCCGGGGAGCATTTCGGTGTTGATCCCCGTGTCCTTAGCCCAGTCCGCCGAGCCTTCATTATAAATCCCCTCGTACGCCGCGCGGTATACGAGCTTTGTTGTCGAGCCGCTTCCGGTCGCAAATTCGTCCGGTATAGTCAGCTTGTTCATCATGTCGACGCCGGTAAGCTCCGGTATCTCTTCAAGCGTGTAGTAAGGAACATCGCCGCCGTCCACAGGCTGGTCATACTCAACATTCCAGCAGTTTCCGCCATAGTAGTAGGCATCGCCTGTCAGGTAATAGAAAGTAAGCTGATTGAGATTCAGCGTGCCCCACTCGGTCTCCTGCTTTTTCGGGCCAGGGAGAATTACTTCGAATCCCTTGTCGTCCGTTTTGGTGTACCCGGTGTATATCGCCGTTCCGTCAGCGTCATACAGTCCCATGTGATCCTGTATGCGGTACTGATAGGTGTTCTTCGCGATACAGCCGATGAACTGATCTCGGGTGATGTTCTTCGCGTCTATGCGGACGTACGCCTCGGGACTTGCCGAATCAATGTAATAGTACGCCGTGTAGTAGGTGTCCGTGCCGTCGGTGTAAGTCCCGACGCACATTTCGAGGTCATATGCCGGGTCGATGAAGTTAGCGTAGCTTTCACGCGAGAAAAGGCTCTCCGGCTCGCCGGGCGCGGTCAGGTAGTTTCCGTCAGGCAGGGTTATCGGAATGAACTCATTCTCCACCGTGGAAATGCTGAGATTAGCCTGCTTTGTGCCGTCCTCACTGCGGTAGATGAGGGTCATTCCCGTGTCGCTGTAGTAGCCGTCCGAGTAGGGGACTTCCTCGCCCAGCGGGCGCGTATCGGTGATATCATCGCCGCCGTCGGTATCATCGTACATTTCAAGCCCGTGGTTCTGTGCGTATATCTGATCCCAGCCGAGGGAGCTGAATGTTCTTTTGAACCACCTCGTGCGCATTTCCGTGACCGCCGCCGCGCTGTCCGCGAACTGCTGACCAGGCTCTGAATGCTCCGCGCTGGTTTCGGAAAGCTCCTGGAAACGCATAGTTCCGCATGCGGTCTTTATGCTGTTCCCGTCGTCCTGAGCCTCGATTGTCTCCGGCTCAACGGATTCCGCAGTCTGCGGCATATCGGAGGTTTCCTGCGTGCCGTTTGAAGTTACCGGCTGCGGCTGAGGCATGCCGTTCCGGCTGAGCATTACGCCCGCCCCCACCGCAAACACCGCGATGACTGCCGCCGCCGAACCTGCTATCGCGGCGGTTTTCCCGGCGCTGCGCTTCCTCGGGGCGAGCTTTATTTCCTGCGTGGAGTGGAGCAGCCCGTCGTCCTCGAATTCGCCGGAGGAATTCTTCTGCTCCATCGCCGCCATGAGCTTGTTCTTCATTTCCGCTCTGCACTCATCGGAGAGCGTGATCTTATCATATGCCGACTTAAAATCTTTTCTGTTCATATCGCGTCCTCCTCTAAACTTATTTTAAGTGCGCTGCGTCCGCGCTCCAGGCGCTTGTAGACCGTGTTCTCGCTTATGCCGAGCGCCCCGGCTATCTGCGCCGCGGTCATATCCTCGTAATAGAACATGTAGACTGTGGTTTTCAGCTTGTCCGGGAGCCTCATCACAAGGTCGAGCAGCTCGTGCTCGCTGTCGCTTGCCGGAACGCTGAGCGTGTTCTCAAGGAATTCGTCCAGCGGGACGTTCCGGCGTATCCTGCCGGATTTCATGACGTTCAGCGCCTTGTTCTGAGCCGTGCGTATCAGCCACGCCTTGACGTGGTCCCCGCTCTCGAAATACTCCTGCTTTATCAGCGCCAGGAACGTCTCCATTACGATATCCTGAGCCTCCTCGCGGCTTTTCACGATATTCAGGGCGATACGGTAGACCATGTCCGCGTATTTATCGAACATGCCGCCTACGGTGTCCTGAGTCAGATTGATCATATATTTCCCACCTTTCCGGCAGACCTGCTGCCTGCGGAAGTATCCGCTTTAATAATAACACAAACCGGGGGAGTTTTTCCTGACATCTGCAAAAAAATATCGAAAATTCACCTTCCAAAAATCGCCCTTCCAAATTATGAAATATGTACAATTAGTGACTGCACAGGGAATAAACCGTGAAAAGCCCTTGAAAATAACCGGAAAACATGCTATAATAAACTGTATCTAAAGCCAATACCCAAGCTATCTTACAGGAGGTTTTTATCATGGTTTTAAAAACATCACAGAAAGCCGGGAGCTTTCTGCTGGCTCTGGTAATGCTGCTGTCCCTGACATCAGTTTTCTGCTTTAAGAGCGCTTCCGCCGCTACAGACGGCGAGTGGAAGTACGAGCTTGAAAACGGCGGTGTGACTATCACCGGATTCATCGGCACGAGCAGAACCATCTCGGTTCCTTCAAAGGTCAACGGTCAGCGTGTTAAGAAGGTCACAGCCCTTAACAACAACAATACTAAGGCTTCCGTAACTACCGTGTCGTTTGCAAACGGCATTGAAGAGATCGGCACCGGAGTCTGCAAGGGTTATATCTCACTTGAGAGAGTTGCTCTTCCTGACACTCTTGTTACCATCGGAAGCGACGCATTCTTCAACTGCTCTTCCCTGACTGGCATCACGATCCCGAACTCCGTTACGACCATCGGCACCAACGCATTCAACGGCTGTATCGCTCTTATCAGCGCAGACCTCAGCTGCAAGGCTACCGTGATTCCCGACGGATTATTCACCGGGTGCAAGTCGCTGACTACAGCTGCGCTTCCCTCCTATACCACTGATATCGGAGTTGCCGCATTCTCCGGCTGTAGTTCCCTTGCGTCCATCAATATTCCCGATACAGTAAAAACTATCGCCAAGGACGCATTCAACGGCTGCGCAAGCCTCAAGCGCATTTCCCTTTCCACCGAGCTCAAAACCATCGGCGAAATGGCTTTCAAGGACTGCACAGGTCTTACCGAGATCTTCATTCCCAACAAGGTAAAGACCATCTCCGAAGAAGCGTTCTCCGGCTGCACTTCCTTACAGAATGCATACATCGGTTCCAGCGTTTCCGTTATTAAGAAGTACATCTTCTCCGGCTGCACCGCTTTAAAGAATATCGTATTCGGCGGCGACTACTACAACTTCACAGACCTCTCCAGCACCGCAGTGACCGGTACATATACATATTACCCCTCAAAGTATGCTGACGGCTGGTCTCACTACGATGTTGTAAATATGAAGAGCTACAGCGCCCCCACAAATGTTGCAATCTCAGGCACCACTGAGGCTGCTCCCGGCGCTAAGGTAACGCTCAAGGTAACTGCAACACCCGCAGGCGGCGAGTTCAATAACGTTTACGTGCTCAAGAGCTCCAATCCTAACGTAGCTTACATATCCGACGACGGTACCATCATTGCGAGAGCGACTGGTATCACCACCATCACAGCCTATACAGTAAGCGGCGCCTCCGCTTCCGTGACCTTCTCGGTTACACCGGATAAGCCCCAGAACCTTACTGCAACAGCAAAGACCACTACCTCAGCAGAGCTGACATGGAATGCTATCCCGAACGTTACCGGCTACAACATCTACCGTTCCACCTCCAAAAACGGCACCTTCAAGAAGGTCGGCAGCGCTACAACCAACTCCTACACCGACAAGGGCCTTTCCAAGGGCAAGACCTACTACTACAAGGTAGCATGCTATGTTAACTCCGACGGCAAGCAGGCGATTTCCGCGTACAGCTCCGTTGTATCCGTTAAGGCTGCGGCTCCGGCTCCGGCTCAGGTAAGCGCTAAGAAGGCAAAGAGCGGCGCTGCGAAGATCACATGGAGCAAGTCTACCGGCGCCAACGGATACGAAGTTTACATGGCTGCCTCCGCGAAAGGTAAGTTCACCAAGGCAGGAACTATTTCCAAGTCCGCTACAGTTTCCTTCACCAAGAGCGGTCTCAAGAGCGGCAAGACCTACTTCTTCAAGGTCCGCGCTTATACCACTGTTGGCGGCAAGAAGGTCTACAGCGACTACACCAGGACTGTTAAGGTCAAGGTTTGATCTCCTAAAACACGAAATGCGTCCTGCGAAAGCAGGGCGCATTTTTTATTTGAATTCGCATTTAAGGACTCGTTTAAACCGCTTGCTGGCGTAATTCATCGACTTCCCGGCACAGGAAATAAAAAGCGGAGAAACCTAAAGCTCCTCCGCCTGATATTCAGTCAAACCGCCTTGCCGTAGATATGCTTAATAAAACCCGCTACTCAGCAGGGTGGGTAAGGTCGCCTGATGGTTTCACGCTCCCTATCTTCCGCAGTACGGGAGGTCTGCAATCCGCCGCCAGAGTCGAGATCCCAATTAAAACATGTTCGGATTCATAACAACATATCCGCACGAACAAGGCAGTAAGTCAGCTTTAATAGTATCTACAGAATACTCTGAATTATTACTGTAAAATATCGTCTTCTCCGCCGTCCATTTCTTCCATTGAGAACAGACCCTTCAGGAAAAGCTCCCCTATGCGCTGGTTCTCTTCCTCGGAGTCTATCGAGGAGAACAGAAGCTCGTCGCCGTCTTCCTCGCCCTTCAGAACTACAAACTCTTCCGGCTCGTCGTCCTCGTTTTCCGGCTTAGGGAGCAGCGCGTAATAAATCACGCCTTCGTACTCCATGCTTGCGATACACTCGAACTCTGTAGTAACGCCGTCCTCATCGTCGAGAGGAATGTAGGTCTCCTCAAAGAAATGGAAAACTGCGGGCTTCCCAGAATCGTCCTTGATGGTAACAGACTCGCCGTTTTCGTCGATGATCACATTATCATTATCTGCCATTTTGATTCCTTTCTGCAAAGCCGCAATTCATCTCACGGATCCTTCGCTATCTATATTTTACATCAAAGAACCGATCTTGTCAAGGACTTTTTTCAGACAATTTGTACATTTCCGTATTTTTCATTGAATCAGCAATTTTAATTCTGAAACTCGCCCATTACGTGAAAAGACCCTCATACGCAAAAACGGCACCGCCGAAGCGATGCCGTTCAGTATTGAGCTTTTGTATCAAGCAAAGAGCGCTTAAATTAGCCTCTCTTCTTGGATACGATAACAGCGCCAGCAGCCAGAGCAGCTACGCCAGCAACTACTGCGATACCCTCAACGCCGGTGTCAGGAGAACCCTTGCCATCGGAAGCTGCAGCGTTGTCAGCAGGAGCCTCAGCGTCAACGGTAGCAGCGTCAGCAGCGTTGTCGTCAGAAGCAGCAGCGTCGCCCATGCCAGTACCAGAAATGGTGAAGGTTACGGACAGAGTGTCATCGAAGGAGAAGCCAGCAGCGTCGATAGGAGCGTCCTTAGAGGTGTCGCCGTATGCGTTGTAGATCTCAAGTCTGATCTTGCCGTTGCCCTCGATGTCGCCGTAGTAGAGCTTGCTCTCGTCAACAGCAATGTCAGTGGAAGTGCCGTCAGAGTTTGTAGCAGTGATAACTACGTCGGAGATGGTCAGACCAGCAGCCTGAGCGAAAGCCGTCTTCTCAGCCCCAGTCTGGAGAGCGTCGTAGCCCTCAGCGTCCTTGCCGCAGCCAAGTGCGTTTGCAAGACCGTCGATATCTACGCAGAATACAGTAGCGCCTGTAGCGGTAGCGGGAACCATCTCAGCGGTCTCCTCGTCCTCCCACTCAAAGCCGCTTATAGCAACGGTGTATGTACCGTCGCCGGTAACATCAGCTGTAGTAGCGTTCTCAGATGTAGCGTCCATGCACTGTACAGACCAGTCGGAAGAAGCGTACATCAGGAATGCTTCGTAAGCGCCTGCGGAAGCTGCCATAACGGCTGCGCTTACTACTGCTGCAGAAGCAGCACCAAGAATCTTAGTAATCTTCATGATAGAAAATCCTCCATAATAATCTCGAACGGCATATTTATCCATGCACGTCCATACATATATTTTATAATATTACGAACCTTTTTTCAACTGTAATATCATACAAATTTCAAACGATTACATCACAGATTTTTCACAGTTCTGACAATAAAATTTCCGTAAAGTAGTATTATACGATTATTTAGCTAAGCAAAAGCGCAAATTCACTTAAATTACTTTTTGCGGAAATTGGGGTTATCGTCGGACTCGCGCATTATCGCGTCGAAAAGGCGCTGAGTCTTGCTCGACCTGCCGCGCTTCTTGTCCTTGAGCAAGTTCAGCTCCTCATGCGGAGTCATTCCGTGATCGTCAGAATCGAAAAGGTGGCGCTCCTCCGTCCATATTCCCGACGGTATCTCCTGCGGCTCTGCGTGCGCTTCCGGAGCCTTTGTCTCGGGTTGCGGAGCCTCAGCCGGGGCCCTGCGCTTCTTGGACTGGCGGCGCGTTTCACCTGGTTCTGCCTGCGCGGAAGATTCCTCCGGCTGGTGTAACGGCTTCCTGTGCGCGGTACGCTTCGCCGCCGGTTTCTCAGCCGTCGCGGGACGTTCAGCCGGTTCTGCCGGCTCAGACGGCTGGGCTGCTTCCCGTTCAAACGCTGTTCCATGCGGCTCGGAGGAATCCGGCTCGCTGAGCGCGGTCATTTTCGAGCTGCGGCTCATGTCGTTTTCGGACTGCTCCAGCACGTCGAATATCGAACCTATCTCCCAGAACGGGTCCTTTTCGGCGGATTCCGTCTCTGCGGGCGAATCCACAGGCTCAGAGGGCTTCGCAGGCTCCAGCGGCTCCACAGGCTCCGGACGGGATACCGCCTCGTAGCCGTCAGCTCTTGCAAGCGGAGTTCCCGCGATCTTTCCGTAGGCTGAGATAGCCGCGGCGTTCTTCTTTATCACCTTGGGACGTGGCGCAGGCTCCGGAACTGGCTCGGGCTGAGACGGCTCCTCCTGGGGTTCGGAAGGTTCAGCAGATTCCGCTGGTTCTTCCAACTCGGGAACTGGTTTCGGCTGGAAATCTTCAAACGCGTCACGCGGCTCCTGCGTAATTTCCGGCTCAGCGGCGGGTGCGTCGAAATCAGAACCGAACTCGGTTCCGCCGAACGAAACGAACTTCGGCTCTTCATAGCGCTCCGACGTACTCTGCGGCTCTGCGGCTCTTACGATGTGGTGGATCTCCGGCTCCGCGCTGCGCGGAGGTTCTGCAAACGGTGTGAAGCCCTGCTCCCTTGACTGCCTCGGTGCGCTCTGTGTATACCCGGGAGCATTCGGAGCGCTCGGAACGTTCGGAACGCTCTGAACATTCTCATTATGCTGCTGATAAGCCCACTGCGGTGCCTCGGCACGAGCAGGCTCCCTGGTTTCCGGCGCAAACGCCGGCTCCTGAGCACCCAGCGGATACTCCGGAACAAACGCGGGCTGGGACTGGTAGTCCCTGGGCTCCCCGGCGCGGATTATATGCGACACCGGCGGCTTCCCCTGGCGCTGCCTTTCAACGCTTGGCGAGGTGAAAAATCCCTCGCGGCGGGGCTGCGGTCTCGGGATCTCCACCGGCTCGGGCTGCGGCTCCTCGGGCTTGCGCTCCAAGTCGCTGCGACTGATGCGCTCCGGCACGAACGGCTTGACTACGCGTCCCTGCGAGCGCTCCGGCTCCCTCTTCGGCACCTCGGACACCGGATTGCTCCGTGTAATATCCATTGTGCGGGAGTAATTTACGAACGCAGTCAGATCCTCCGGCGGTATCTCGCCGTTGTTGACCTTCCCCTTCATCGCTTCAAGGTACTGCTTCCAGCTTTCGTACTCCTTCAGGCTCATCGAGCCGGAGGCGACGCGGCCGTACATTTCGTCGGTTATCTCGCTGCACAGCTTCTCCGCTTCGGGAGTTACCAGGCTGCGCGGGTGCTCCATTTCGTACAGTTCCAGGCATGTTTTGCCGTTCGGCACGGGAAGCGAGCAGTATTCCTCAGTGTGCTCCCCGTCGCGCACGAAGTACCTTCCGCAGCGCTTGCACCTCGTGAGCCAGCCGCCGCTTTCAATGAGCGCGTCTATCTCAAGGTCGACCACCGCTTTCAGACCGCATGGCATGTACACCCTCATCGGCGTATGCTCCATCGCTGAGCGCGACATATTGTAGCTGGAAAGCTCCTGCGCCAGACCCGCCTTCATGTGCGAAAACGCGTCCATCGCTATCTGGTCGGACAGGCACTCATACGAGCCGATGTCCGAGTAATCGTCGTTGTAGTCGAAATCGGGAAGCAGGTTTTTGATTATGTCCTTGGAAATATTAGGATACATAAAAGGCGCAGAAGGAACCCTGCCGGTGGAAAACACCTGAGTTACGCCCAGGTCCTCGAGGCGGCAGCCAAGCTCCCGCGCCGTGACGCTGAACATAAGGTCAAAATAGTTCCTCCGGGCGTTTGCCTCTTCTACGCCGGAAATCTCGCGTGAAAACAGGAAATAAACCTTGCTCTTTGCGTAATCCTGCACTCTGACAAGGTTCAGCCATTCATTGATACCTTTGTTGTAGCGGTACTCGCAGAGCCTTACGAAAACCGACTTTTCAAACGTGGTCTTGCAGTCTATGAAGCGGTTCCACAGCGCGGCGGTGCCGATGTTGTCCCTGCGGCATACGTAGTCTATCCAGCAGTCCAGCACGATCTTATCGTACACCGTGCGGAGGTTATGCTCTATCCAGACGTGCATGTTTTTCAGGGAGTTGCGGAGATCCGTTGCGCGGTCCGCGTCGAGCGTGCCTGAGCGGAGCGCTTCGTCGCAGACTGCGATGGCGTTTTCGGCAAAATACGACAGATCGTAATCGCAGAACGTCAGCATCGAATAGGGATAGCGAAGCTGAAATATCTCGCTGCTGTTCTTCCCTGCTAAATTGAGAACTCTTTCCAATTCAAGGCTCCTTTGTCATTCTGCGGTCTGCGCTTCTGCGGAGCTTCCCTGGGAGAAAGCGTCCTCTGTTCCATAGTAAAGCGTTATCGGCACGGAGCTTTCCTCAAGCTCCTCGGTCGCGGAGATCTCCGCCACGAGGTAGGGGTTTTCCTTTAATGTGCCCTCGACGCTGAGCATTTCAACTTTCTTTCCGTCCACTGTTTTAGTCACCCAGGACACAGGTGAATCGGACTTGCTGGTGTACTTCGCGGTGACTACCCAGCCGCTTCCGAGCACACGCTTCGCGCTGCCGAATGGTATCTTCTTGTCCTTGGAGATATCCTCGACGTAGTAGCTGGCGGTGCGGCGCTCTCCGGTGGGCTTGTCGACATAGCGCACGATACGGTACTGACCGTCGGCGGAAAGCACCTCATAGTTACGGTCGCGCAGGTCGAGGTCTACTCCGGCAAGGGTTATCTTGCCCATGAGGAGCGTGATGGTGATGTAAGCCGCCGCGCCGATCACGTACATCAGGAGGTACATCGTACCCAGTACGGTCTTGAGCGTCTCGTTGGCGGTGCAGATGAAGAACATCGCGACCAGGACCACCAGCGGCGGAAGTATCATATACCAGTTTCCGAACGCAAGCAGGAACGTAGCGAACACCACCGGCGGAAGTATCATGACATTTACCTGCGTGATGACCTGACGGCGGGTATATATGAGCAGAGCCAGGGCGGCGATATTCACAAACACGTACACCACGAAAAGCGATGTGGGGTTCTCATACTCGAGAAAAAACGCGCCGTTGAGCCACGCTATCCAGATAAGAAGCCCGGTATACCCCCAGCAGAGCAGAGCTACGCCCCGCTTGAGCCAGACATTCTTGAAAAGCGCGACCAAAGTATCCATGAAACTGCGGTTTTTTGCTGCCTTTGAGTTCATATATTCCCTCCTGCTTCAGAAGCCTATCAATAGAACTTCTTCTTTCTGTAGATCATGTAACCGATGATAGCACCAACGACTATTACAACTGCAACACCCACGATGATAACAATGAGCATTACCGGGGATTCAGGCTCAGCGTAGAGCTGACCGTAATTTATCTCGGAAGAGGTCGCCTCGGTCGCTGCAGTGCGGATAGTTGTCGCGGCGGGAGTGCTGCTGGTGTCGGAAGGCTCCGTTGGCTCGGTGACTGCGGCTTCCTCGGTCTGCTCCTTTGTGCCTGCCTGCTCAGTCGCAGGTGTCTCAGCGGAAACGCCCTCGGTGTCGAGGGTGTTCGCAGGCTCTGCGGTCGCAGCGTCGGGAGCTGAAGTCTCTTCGGGTGTTGTGGACGTCTCCACGGGAACTGATGTTTCCTCGGGCTTGGTCGTCGTGGTGGTCTGCGTAGTGGTTTCGGCGGTAGTCTGAGCGGACTTGTCGTCAATAATGCGGAAGTTTCTCACGGAAACCGTGATCTCGCCCTGTGAAGGCGAACCCCAGTTGGTCCTTACCTGGAACAGCAGGTAAGCGGGCTGCCCCTTCGCGAATTCCTCGTGGAAGTGGGAAGCCTTCTCAGTTACAGTCACCCACTCGCCGGACTTCAGCGGTGTGTAGTCGGACGGGTTCACCCAGCCCCATTTGTTGTTGAAGCCGGGGATACATGCGATAACGTCCTTTCCGGCGGTCTCGAGCTTTACGTCAACGGAAACTCTCGCGTCGTCGGACTCCCAGAATTCCTGGTCAAGGTACTCGTTGAACAGCTTGAAGCGCAGGGAAACATACTTTTCCTCGGTGCTGTCGCCGAGGGTCGCGGTGAATCTGCCCTCCGTGCCGTAGATCTCGTAGTCTGTCGCCTTTATCTCGTCGAGAAGGTCAGTGTTGTTAAGGTCGTATATGTAATCAGCCGAGGCCGTTACCGATACGACTGTCATGACTGCTGCGGCGATAATACACCCAACAGCTTTTCTGAATTTTCTAAACATCTTTTGTCCTCCAATATATCTCTATACGCGCGGCAATATATACTGCCACATATAACTATTGTATAACAAATCCCGGAAAAATGCAAGGGATTTCAGCAACTTTATAATGTTTCACAAATTTATGCACACTTATCCCGGCTTTGTTGTTCCAACTGTAAAACAAACGGAAACCCACGCCTTACCGACGTGGATTTCCGGAATGTTCGATTATGGTCTGCGCATTATGACCTTCGGAGCCTTACAGCGCCTTCGATCAGTTATTATTGTTGTTGAGCAGGTTGATGAGCTTGTCGATGTCTGCGTCGGTGCCGTCGTAAACGGGCTTATGCATTGTGGTGCCGAACACCGCGTCAGAAGATGCCGCCGGCTGAGACGCCGGAGCGGCCTGAGCCTCAGCCTCGCCGTGCTCATCGTCGAGGAAGTCCGTAGCGATAACGATGATGGAAACCTCGTCCTCAGCAAGGTTGTCGTCGAACTGCATACCCATCTTGATCTCCGCGTCGGGAGCCGCGTTCTTGGTTATCTCGGTGGCGATGATGTCTACCTCGTCTGCGGAGGTCGTCATCGGAATGCCAATGCTGATAAGCAGTCTGCGCGCGCCGCTGATGGAAGTCTCAAGCAGCGGGCTGTGGAGCACCTGGTCGAGCGCGTCGGCGTTCTTGTTGTCGCCCTTGCCCTGACCTATCGCCATGTGAGCGATTCCGGAATCCTTCAGCGCCATGGTAACGTCCGCGAAATCAAGGCTGATGAAGCCTACGCCCTTTACGAGGTCGGAAATGCTCTTTACCGCCTTGTAAAGCACGTTATCTACCGCCTTGAACGCGTCAGCCATGCTGAGCTTTGCGTTGGATATCTCCTTGACTCTCTCGTTAGGGATAACAATGAGGGAGTCAACGTACTTTCTCATCTCTGCAATGCCCTTGAGAGCCTGGTTCATCTTAGCCTGACCTTCAAACGCGAACGGCTTGGTGACAACGCCAACAGTCAGCTTGCCCATTTCCTTCGCGATGGAAGCAACTACAGGAGCCGCGCCCGTACCGGTGCCGCCGCCCATTCCGGCAGCGATAAACACCATGGACTCGCTCTCCATTACGTTCTTGAGATCGTCGCGGTTCTCCTCCGCGGAATCCTGACCAACAGAAGGGTTATTGCCAGCGCCCTGACCTCTGGTGCGCTTCTTGCCGATCTGGATACGGCGCATTCTGCTTCCGTCTTTGGAGCGGAGCGCCTTGACATCAGTGTTGGCAACAACGTAGTCAATTCCGGTCATATCCCCCTCGACCATATGGCTGACTGCGTTTCCGCCGCCGCCGCCGACGCCGATGACCATTATTTTGGTCTGGTCCTCGAAATCGTCGTCCATCACGAACTCATCATCGTGTGTATCTATTTCAAATGCCATGTCTTTTTCCCTCCAAATTTTTAGACGCATGATACGCAAATATAATACTACTTAATATTATAACAGATACAACAAATAATTGCAACTGTTTTTTAAAAAATATTTTGACAAATTATTCACCCGCCGGGTATTTTTCCGGCAGAATCACTCCGCCGGTTCGGAGGTGCCCGCCGCTTCCGCAGTGGATTCCGCAGTGCCGTTCAGCGACGGGAGCGCCGCCGATACTATCTTATCCTTTGCGGAGGGCTTGTTCGGGTTCTTCAGGTTTATCGTGACGTTCGCCTGCTCATACTGGAGGACCTCCGCACCGACCGCGAACTTGCTGTCGATATCCGCGATACCGCCGAGCTGGAGCGTTATATTATCGCCGCAGTCGACGCTGATGTCAAATCTGTCGGTGAGGTCCACACGGGTTATTCCGGTTATCCCGCAGTGCTCCGCCTTTTCGAGGATCTGAAGCGGGAGCTGCGTCTTTCCGTTCTCGCTGGAAGTCAGGGTCGCTCCCGGAGTAAGCTCCACTGCGTCGTAGCCGACGATCGTCGGAAGCCCGCTTTCCGAGCCGAGCTCCACTATTCTGCCCATTCGGGAAACCGCCGCGGTAACTCCGTCCTGGCTCACCAGGAACCACTTTTCCGCCTCCTTGACGGTGATTTTTATCTTCGTCGGGAATACCTTGCTGACATCTACCATATCTATATAAGTGAGGGCGGCTGAGATACGCTTCTCAGCGTCGCCGGAGTCGATGTGCAGCAGGTTCTGCCCGGTCTCAAGCCCCGACGGAGCTATTATCTGCTCCGCAGTGTAGCGAGAATTTCCCTCTACCTCGATGGAGGTGCAGTTGAACAGCACCGTATTCGACAGCACCGCCAGAACGATGATTATTATTATTGCCGCCAGGATATAGTACATTATGTAGTTCCCGCCGCGGCTTCCGCGCCGCCTGCCCTTTACGCTCCGGTGAACTGTCGCCTGGTTTATCGCGCGGTCAGTGCGCCTGCGCTGCGCCCTGTCAGGCTGCGGAGCCGGTCTGCGGGCGGCGCTTCGCGGCGGAGCTCCCTGCGGACGGGCGGTGCGTTCCTGTGCTGATCTGTTCTGGGTGTGCTGAATGCGTGTGTTCTGCACATTTTGTGCGCTCTTAGCGGGTCTCCTCCGCTGAGCGCTTCCACCCCGCGCCGCTGGTTTTTTACTGCCCATGCTTTTACTCCTCCGTTAATTTCTGCTTTGCTGCCCTACCCGGGAAATATCCGCGCCGACTGAACGCAGCGCCTTTTCAATGCTTTCGTAGCCCCGGTCGATGTACCCCACGCCGGTTATCTCGCTGGTTCCCTCAGCCGCTAGAGCCGCCGTGACCAGCGCCGCGCCTCCGCGCAGCTCCCCCGCGCAGAGCTTCGCGCCGGAGAGCTGCTCAACGCCCTGCACGACCGCGACCCTGCCCTCGACCTTTATCGACGCCCCGAGCCGTATAAGCTCCGGAATGTGCCGGTAGCGGTTCTCAAATATCGTCTCCACGAACACGGCGGTGCCCTCCGCCGCGGAGCACACCGCCGTGAACAGCGCCTGAATATCCGTCGGGAATCCGGGATAGGGCATCGTGCGTATGGTCGGCGGAGCGTTCAGCCGCCTGGGGCAGTTGACGTACAGCTTCCCGCCGCCGTAGGGGTAGATACGGCACCCCATGCTCTCCAGCACCGGGAGGAATCCCGTCATGTGCGACGGCTCGCACCGCGTAAGTATCAGCTCGCCCCGTGTCATCGCCGCCGCGCAGAGGTACGTCCCCGCAACTATGCGGTCGGGGATCACCGTGTGCTCTGCGGGGGAAAGGCGGGATACGCCCTCGACGCAGATGGTGCTGCCGCCGGCGCCGGTTATTTTCGCACCGCATTTCACCAGGAACTCCGCCAGGTCGATTATCTCAGGCTCCCGGGCGGCGTTGTGTATCTCGGTGCGGCCGGACGCTGTGACCGCCGCGAGCATTATGTTCTCCGTAGCTCCCACCGACGGGAACGAAAGCGTTACGCTCCCGCCGCGGATACCTCCAGCCGCCGTGCACTCCAGCCAGCCGTGCTCCTCGCTTATCGTGACGCCCATGTCCCGGAGCGCGGCGAGGTGCAGGTCGATAGGTCTTGCGCCAAGCTCGCAGCCGCCCGGGAAAGTCAGCTTACAGCGCCGCGTTCTCCCGAGGACCGCCCCCAGGAACACTATGGACGACCGCATTTCCCGCATCAAATTGTCTGGTATCTCATTGCCGCAGACGTTGGAGGCGTCCACGCACACTGTGTCGCCGCTGCGGGTACACCTGCACCCAAGGCAGGAAAGTATCCTGCACGCCGCGTCCACGTCGGTAAGCTCCGGGCAGTTATGCAGAACGCATTCGCCGTGCGCCAGCACACACGCCGCAAGCAGCGGGAGCGCGCTGTTCTTTGCTCCGTGCACCCTGAGTTCGCCCTCCAGCCGCCGCCCGCCGTTAACGACGAGCTTCTGGCAGTTTGCCATATGATCATCTCCTCCTGCATTACTGTGTTTCCATAGTATGCGGGAGGTGTTATTTTGTGATTAGACTTCGAACTTTTCCTTGCCGAGCAGGTCGATTATCTCGCCCAGGATACGGTCTGCGGCGTCGTTCTTTGCGCTGCGGCGGGAGTTCTCCTCCATGAGCGCCAGCCTGCCGCGGTCGTTGTAAAGCGCGGAGACCTCCTCCACCAGCCTAGCCTTGGTGAGATCCTTGTCCTCAATAAGTATCGCGGCGTGCGCGTTGCTGAGCGTCAGCGCGTTGTAGTACTGGTGATTCTCAGCCGCGTTCGGGTATGGTACCAGTACCGCCGGCCTGCCTATCGCCATCAGCTCGGTGATGGTCATTGCTCCGGCGCGGGAGATTATCAGGTCAGCCGCGCACATGCAGGTGTACATATTGTCGATGTAGTCCCGGAATATGTGCTTCGACTTGTCCTCGTGTGCTCCGCTCTGCTCCAGCGCGGAGTAGAACAGCTCCTTTCCCTTGCCGCCGTAGGAATGTATGTGATTTATGCCGCCGGTCTTTTCCTCCCAGGCGATGAGCTCCGCGACCGCCTCGGTTATGCGGTTAGCTCCGAGGCTTCCGCCAAACGAGAGTATCGTGAACTGATCAGGCAGACCCAGCCGCTTCCTGGCGGCGGAGCGCTCCTCTATCTTGATGTTGGAGCGCAGCGGGTTTCCTGTGACTACACAGTGTTCCGTGCTGCTGAGGTACTTCTCGGCGTCGGCAGTTGCCAGCAGCACCTTGTCGGCCTTCTTCGCGAGCATTTTCGTCGCCATGCCCGGGTAGGAGTTGCTCTCGTGGGTGACGGTCTTTATCCCGAGAGCCGCCGCCTGACCAAGGACTGTTCCGGTGACGTACCCGCCGGTGCCGATAACGATATCCGGCTGGAATTCCTTGAGTATCTTCCGGACGGCGCGCTTTGCCGCGAAGAAGTACAGATACGCCGCCTTCGCGTTGCGCCCGATGTTCTGTATCGAGATATGGCGCTGGAATCCCGCCATTTCCACCGGCGTGAAGTTGTAGCCCGCTTTGGTCACGAGGCGGGCTTCCATGCCCTGCGGAGTTCCGATGAACATTATCTCCGCGTCGGGAAATACGCTCTTGAGCTTATCGGCGATGGCAAGCGCCGGGTTGATATGTCCGGCGGTGCCGCCGGCTGCGAATATAGCCTTCATTTCAGTTCCCCCATTAATTCAGATTTGCACGTCTTGATATCGAAAGAAGCACGCCTATCTCGCACAGGAGCACGAACAGCGCCGTACCGCCGTAGCTGAAGAACGGCAGCGATATACCCGTATTCGGGAGCGCGCACACGTTAACGCCGATGTTGAACAGAGCCTGCGCTCCGACCTGAAGCGAGATACCGGTAGCGAGCATAAGCCCGAAGCGGTCCTGAGACTTCCTGCCGATGTAGAATCCGCGGAGCAGGAAAATGATGAACAGCAGAATGATGAGCGCTCCGCCGATGAAGCCGAACTCCTCGCAGCAGATGGCATAAACGAAGTCGTTCTGCGCCTCCGGGAGGTAGTAGTACTTCTGCGTGGAGTGGTCGAAGCCCTTGCCCCACAGTCCGCCGGAGCCTATCGCCAGTATCGCCTGGTAGGTCTGGTAGGTCGTGTCGGAGGGGTCGGCAAGCGGGTCCATGGTAAGACGCTCCCAGAAATAGCTGTAACCGGACACCTGCATGAGCAGGAGTATACACGGAATTCCTATCGCAGCGCAGGTCAGCACCTGCCGGAGGTTCGCGCCGCCGACCAGTATCATCACGATGAAGATAACTCCCATGATGATAACGCAGGAAAGATGCGGCTGCATCATCAGCAGCACGACTATCACGCCGAGCACCAGACCGGGTTTCAGCAGTCCGGTGACGAAATGCCGCATTTTCTGGTAGTTCTTCGAAACGTACCAGGCGAGCCAGATTATCAGTCCGAATTTAAGCACGTCCGAGGGCTGGAATGAGCCTCCCGGGATAGGAAGCCAGCGCTTCGGGCCGTCTGCGATGTTCCTTATTCCGAACGGGATTACAAGGGCTGTAAGTCCGAGCGAGACCACCAGAGCCACATGCGAGAGCGTGATGGTGCGTACCTTTCCGAACAGCTTCGGGTGCCACTCGCGGATAAATATGCGGTAATCCACCAGGCTCAGAAAGAACATCGCAATCAGTCCGGCGCCCGCGAAAAAGAGCTGCCTCGTGGCGTACTGGTAGGAGTCGCCTCCGTTGTCGCGGTAGGAAAGCGCGTGGCTGGCGGAGAACATCATCGTGATACCCAGAACCAGCAGCACCAGCGTGATGACCAGCATTGGCATGTCTACCGCGCCTGCCGTTTTATCGTGAAAGAAGCCGATCTTTTTCTTTTCCGGCGGACGCTCCCTTCGCTTTCCGCGCTCGCGCGGCATGCCGGGATTCTCCCGGACAGCCCCGGTGTTATGACCTACTGCCATCGTGACCTCCTGTCATCTTGCAAACATGTTCATCGCAAGCAGTACGGCGCCCGAGCCTAGTACCGCTGCGGTAAGAGAGAATACGACGTCTATCTTGAGTTCGCTCCAGCCGCTGAGTTCAAAATGATGATGGATAGGCGTCATCTTGAACAGCCGCTTGCCCTCTTTGGTGTGGTAAATCTTCTTGGTTATCTTGAACACAGTCACCTGGATAACCACCGAAAGCGCCTCGCAGATGTAGACCAGCGCCGCCATCAGCATGAGGAACTCCGCGCCGCAGCCCACGCCCAGCGCGCACACAACGCCGCCCAGGAACATCGAGCCGGTATCGCCCATGAACACCTTAGCCGGCGGGAAATTCCACATCAGGAAGCCTATGCAGCCTCCGGCGGTCAGCAGCGCGAGAAGCGTCTCACAGTACATTCCGAGGATACCGGAAATGCAGGCGAACGCCGCCATGTAAACCACGGTAACGCAGGAGCACAGCCCGTCGATGCCGTCGGTGAGGTTCACGGCGTTGACGAGGTAGAGGATAACAATGCCCATTATCGGGTAGTAGAGCCACCCAAGCTCCCAGGTCCAGCCCCAGGGGAACAGTATCGCTGTGCGGGTCATTCCGTTGAGGTAGAGCGTCGCGAAATATGCCGCGATTATCAGCACCTGAATGACGATCTTCTGCATTACGGTGAGACCCTCGTTGTGCTTCTTCTTGACCTTGATGAAGTCGTCGAGGAATCCCATGAAGCCGAACATAACAGCCATTATCAGCCCGGAGACCGCGCGCACAAGCTCCTGCCTGTCCTCGCCGGCGAAATTCTTCCCGCCGAGCGGGCCGAACAGTATCACCGCGCAGGCGAAGCACACGCTCACCGCGATGATGAACATGATACCGCCCATCGTGGGCGTTCCCTGCTTCTTTGCCTTGTGCCACTTGGGACCTATATCAAGTATCGTCTGACCGTATTTCAGCTTGTGAAGGAATGGAATGAACCACACCCCCGCGAGCCAAGTCAGCCCGAACGACAGAACCGCAGCGATAACGCTGATCCAGATAACCATAACTCTTCCCCTTTGTTTTTATTTCACCTTCTCGGCGATCTCCTCCATGCGCATGCCGCGGCTTCCCTTGAACAGCGCGATGTCACCCGGACGCAGCCAGCTCAGCAGCTCCGCAGTGAGCGCCGCCTTGTCCGTGGAATGATGTACCTCAAAGCCGGAGCGTTCCAGCGCCTCGCGGCAGTTCGCCATCTCCGCGCCGTAAAGGAACGCGCAGTCGGCATTTTTCGTGATGTATTCAGCCACCCCGGCGTGGAGCTGCGCGGACATCTCGCCAAGCTCCAGCATATCGCCGAGCACGGCGCACTTCCTGCCGGAACACTCCATGCCGCCCAGTACGGAAAGCGAACTTTCCATCGAGGTCGGGCTTGCGTTGTAGCAGTCCAGTATCACGGTGATATCGCCGCGCTTTTCGATCCGCTGGCGCATTCCGGAAGCCTCATAGCGCAGGAACGCCGGAATTATCTCCTCAGCCGTCATGCCAGCCTCTATCCCCGCAGCGAACGCCGCGAGCGCGTTCATAACATGGTGCTCTCCGACCACCGGAAGCTTCGCGGGGTATCTCCTGCCGCCGTAAACCAGCGTGAATTTCTGACCGTCTGCGGTCTGGACAATATCCTCAGCACGGACGCCGCAGTTATCTCCCCTGCCGTAACGAACTATTTTCCTGCCCGGGATATCCACGTTTTTCAGGAACTCGTCGTCGCCGTTGAGTATCAGCGGAGCCTCCGGAGAAGCGCCGTCGAGTATCTCGAGCTTTGCCTTCAGAATATTCTCGCGTGTCTTTAAGTTTTCTATGTGGCACCAGCCGATGTTCGTTATAATGCAGATGTCGGGAGCCGCCGCCTTCGAAAGCACGCTTATCTCCCCCAGACCGGACATTCCCATTTCAATGACCGCCGCGCCGTAGCTCTCGTTGAGCCGGAAGAGCGTACGCGGAAGCCCGATGTCGTTATTGAAGTTCCCCTCGGTCTTGAGCGTGGTGTACTTCGCGGAAAGCACCGCGTACACCATATCCTTCGTGGAGGTCTTTCCCACGCTTCCGGTCACGCCGACCAGCTTCAGCGGAAAACGTTCGCGGTGGTAGCGGGCAAGCGCAAGCTGAGCCGCGCGGCTGTCCTCCACCAGTATCACCGGAATGGAATACCCGTCCGCGCCGGAGCTCCGGTCGGATATCGCCGCAGCCGCGCCCTTTTCAGCCGCCGCGCCGATGTAGTCGTTGCCGTCGAAGCTCTCGCCCCTTATCGCAACAAAGAGCATTCCCGGAGCTATCGTGCGGGTGTCCGTGGAAACTCCCGTAACCGTAACGCTGCCGCCGAGGAGCTTTCCCCCGGTGACCTCTGCAATTTCAACTGTTGTAAACATTTCGCACCGCCTTATATTATTCCGCGGCTTTTCAGCCAGTCCAGAACTATTTCACGCTCGTTGAACGGGACGTTCTCGTCCCCTATCGCCTGGTAATCCTCGTGACCCTTGCCGCAGAGCGCTATAAGCTCCCCGGGCTGAGCCGTTTCAAGCGCGCGGTATATCGCCGCCTTACGGTCGATGAACTCCTCGCACTCCTTGTCCGCGGGGACTCCGCGGCGCACGTCGTCGATGGTCTGCTGCTGGGGTTCGTGGCGCGGGTTGTCCGTGGTTATTATGAGCCTGTCGGCGTACTTCGCCGCTATCCTTCCCATTTCGGGACGCTTACTGGAGTCGCGCTCTCCCGCCGCACCGAATACCGCAGTGAGCCGCTTCGTCAGCGGTCGGAGGGTAGACAGCAGCTTCTCCAGGCCGTCCCCGGTATGGGCGTAGTCCCGGATAACCGTGAACTTCCCCTGGTAAATCGTCTCGAGCCGCCCGGACACTCCCGGTGACTTCTCCAGAGCCGCCAGCACGTCCTCCATCGGGAAGCCCATCATGCGGCACATCACCGCCGCCTGCACCGCGTTGCTGACGTTGTAAAGCCCGGTCAGCGGTATCTTCGCGACCCAGCTTTTCTGCTTCTCCGGGCAGGTCAACAGGAATTCCGCGCCGTGCGGGTGCAGTCTGATGAACTCCGCGAAGTAATCGGCTCCGGACGTATTCACGCTCGTTGTCACCGCCTGTATCCCGCTCATGCGGCAGTAATCCGCGGTGCGCCTTCCGTACTCGTCGTCGATATTGATCACCATGGTCCTCGACATATCCGCGAGCATTCGCTTTGCGAGGTAGTACTCCTCCATCGTGCCGTGGTAGTCGAGGTGATCCTGCGTTAAATTCGTGAACGCCCCCACCGCGAAGCTCTCAGCGGCGAAGCGGTGCTGCGCCAGCGCCATGGAGCTTGCCTCCAGGAAGCAGTACTCCGTGCCGATATCCGCCATCTCGCGGAACAGCTGGTACAGCTTCCGCGGCTCCGGAGTGGTGGGTGGGCCGTCGTGGGAGTACTGAAGTCCCTTTCCGGTGTCGCAGCCAACCGTGCCGATAACTCCGGTCTGATGACCCAGCGCCCTTGTTATCTGCGCGCAGAGGTTCACCGTGGTAGTCTTGCCGTTGGTGCCGGTGACCGCGCCCAGGCAGAGCTTCTGAGTGGGTCTGCCGTAGAACGCCGAGAGCAGCTCCGGATATAATCTGCGGCTCTCATTCACGCATATCTCTGCCGGAAGTCCCAGCGGGCGCTCCGTCACGACGGCGCACGCGCCCTTTTCGAGCATTGACGCCGCCACGCTGTGGCCGTCGAAGCTCCTGCCCTTTACGCACACGAACAGGAACCCCGGCTCCACCTCGCGGTTGTCGGAGGTCACGCCTGATACGACGCGCTCCGTTAATTCCTGCGGTATATCCGTGATACCGCTGAAAAGCTGTCCTAAAGTCATGACCTCGCCTCCGTCAGTCTGAATATCCGTTGACCTGGAACGTTACTTCCACGACATTTCCCTTGTAGCCGTCGGTACCGCCCACAGGGTACTGCACGGAAGCCACCGCGTTGGCGTTCTCCGCAGCGCCGCCGGATATCTTGATGTTGAATCCCGCGTTGGTTATCGCCTCGTTCGCCTGTGAGACCGTCATGCCGGTAACGTCCGGAATGACCGCGGATTCCAGGTCGTATTCATTGCCGAGGTACAGCACCACAGTCGAGCCCTTCGGGATACTGCTTCCCGAAGCGGGTATCTGCGTGGAAACGGTGGCGCCGCTTGCCGGGTCGCCGACATAGCGCACCTCGAAGCCCTCCGCATTGAGCTTTGCCTCCGCACGCTGAGCCTCCATGCCCATTACGTACGGCACCGCAGCGTCCATCTTTGCAAGCTCCTCCGCAGTGTAGGTCGGGTAAATTCCAAGGTGGGGCAGACCCTCCTTGAACACCGCCGAAACTACCGGGGCAGCGACCGCGCTTCCGTAGTACTGCGTACCGGTCGGGGTGTCCGCCATTACCAGCATTACTATCTGAGGGTCGTCAGCCGGGGCGAACGCCGCGAAGGACGGAACATATGTCATATGATCCACGCCGGTCTCGGCCTTGAGCTTGTTGTATTCGTCGATTTTCTCAGTTGTACCGGACTTGCCGCCTATACGGTAGCCGTTTATGTACGCGTTGCTGCCGCCGTTCTCGTTAACTACAGTCTCAAGTATCTGGCGCATCTGCACGGAGGTTTCCTCGGAGATGACCTGGCGCTTTATGCGGGTCTCGGTGGTCTTTACGACGTTTCCGTCGGAATCGAGCATTTTGTCCACTACGTACGGAGTTACCAGGTAGCCGCCGTTGACGATGGCGCACAGCGCGGTGGTCATCTGGAGCGGAGTTACCTTGTTGGTCTGACCGAAGCTTGATGAAGCAAGCTCGACAAGACCCATGTTCTCCCTTGAAACATAAAGGCTTCCGGATTCGCCCGGGAGGTCGATGCCGGTAGGCTCTGTAAAGCCGAACGCCTCGAAGTAGTCGCAGAACTTATCCTTTCCGAGAAGCTGACCTATCTGGATAAAGCTAGGGTTGCAGGACTTTGTTACCGCCTGCTGGAGCGTGAGCGTACCGTGGCCGTAGCTCGACCAGCACTTGATCTTGGTTCCCGCGACCATCTCGTAAGCCGCGCAGTGGAACGTGGAATTCAGCGAAACGACCTCCTCCTCGAGGGCGCTGGCGCATGTGACGGTCTTGAAAACAGAACCGGGGTAGTACAGCTCGGTTATAGCCTTGTTCTTCCACTGCTGCTCACGGAGAGACGCCTCCTTGGCGTCGAGCTCCTCCTCGGTGGCGCCGGATTCCTTCATCTCGGCGAGGGTCTGGAGGTCGAAGCTGGATTTAAGCTCAGACGGGTTGTTCAGGTCAAAGCTGGGAGCGGTCGCCATCGCGAGGACAGCTCCGGTATTGCAGTTCATTATGATACCGCAGGCGCGGTTTATTACCTGGTGCTGGGAAACGCACAGCTCCAGGTTCTTTTCAAGGTAGTGCTGGAGCACCTCGTCCAGCGTGAGCACCAGGCTGTAGCCGTCCACGGCTGAGTAGTACGCGTCGCTGGAATTCTGGAGCTTCCTGCCGTCGGCGGCTACCGCGTAGACCGCCTTGCCGTCAGTGCCGCTGAGGTAGTCGTCGTAGTACGCCTCAAGACCGTAAACGCCGTCGCCGTCAAAGTTCGTGAATCCGATTATGTTCGACGCCAGCGAATCGTTGGGGTAGTATCTCTTGGAGGTCGGCCAGAGGTAGATATCGTCGGAGTTCAGACCATTCTCGTTCATGAACGCGGTTATCTCGTTCGCCTCGGGCTTCTCGACCTTGCGCTTCACCATGTAGTACTGCTTGGTGGTATCTGCGCACGCGGTCTTGATTTTGGAATAGTCAACGCCCAGCAGCTCGGATAGCTTTTGTGATATCAGCTCGGCGCGGTCAACGTACGGCTCGGGAGTTTCGCCCTTTTCAATTAGCGCCTTCGCCTTGATGTCGTACTGCTCCTTGGCTTTCGTGTTGGAAAGATCGATGTTGTGCGGGGAGATGGTGACGTCCCACACGGTGGAGCTCTGCGCGAGGGTGGTTCCGTTGGCGTCGTAGATGGAGCCGCGGTTCGCCTTTATGACCACCGATGAAAGCTGCTGGTCGGTTGCCATCATGCGCCACTTGTCGCCGTCCAGGATGGAGTAGCTCAGCAGCTTGTAGCCCACCCAGAACGAGAAAATGATTATCAGCACCAGAAAGATTATCTGCTTCTGGCTGGAGCCAAGTATACGCGGCTTCTCAGCGCTTTTCTGCTCCATCTCGTAGATAGCGCTGCCGATTTTTTTTGCTGCATTTTTGATTTTCATGAAGCTGTTGACCTCCAGTCAGAAAAGTACGTGCCAATAAAACAAAAAGCAAAGCCGGGCTGCGTGGCTGTGCAGTCCCGCCGCACAGCGCATAACAAGCCGACCTTGCCGTTAAAGTCCGTTGCCGGCAGAGTATAGAGAACGGACAGCGTGTCCCGATGTCCTGTCACCTCTATATTATGCCTTCAGAAACCAATGTATTCCAGAAGATCACCGAACCAGTCGGCAACGGCGCTGAAAATGCTTCCGTTGTTCTCCGGAGTGACCTCGATAAGGTTTTCCGTGTTCACATCAAGGTAGTTGATCTGTGAGTTAGTGACCTTTGCCATGCCAAGCTCGTTTGCGGCGTATTCCTCGATATAGCTGATGTTCGCCTTGCTGTCGAGCCTGCTCTGGAGCAGCGAATTCTCCTCCTGCGCCTCTGCAAGCAGAGCCCTCTGATCCTCGACCTTTCTCGCGATATCGTCTACCTTCGTGAACTGGACGTTCACCGCCCACAAAGCTCCCAGCGCCACCGCGGTCACGGCAAAGAGCTTGAGCTTCGAACCGCTGCGCGAAACCGAATGCTTATTCATTTTGATCTGCCTTGCCCTGCGTTCTCTTTCCCTTTCCTGCTCGCGCTCCTGTTCGCGGCGCGCCGCATTGTCGTACATGGAAAGGTCGTATGCGAGGTTTGATCTGTCAGTTTCGGGAAGCATAGGCTCACCCTCCTTCTTTTGCTGCGCCGGTCATGCCGGGCTGTTTTGCGTTTCTGTTATCCGTCAGTCCTCAAGAGGGCTTCTGCGGATCTTCTCTATAATTCTGAGCTTTGCGCTTCTGCTGCGCGGATTTCTTTCCAGTTCCTCCGGCGAAGCTGTTATCGGCTTCTTGTCCACAAGTCTGCCCATCGGCTTCCTTCCGCATACGCACACCGGGAACTCCGGCGGACATGTGCAGCCCGTGCAGAACTCCTTGAAGCGGTTCTTAACGATCCTGTCCTCAAGGGAGTGGAAGGTGATAACGGACATTCTCCCGCCGATCTTCAGCACGTCGAAACCGTCTGTCAGCGCCGTTTCAAGCACGTCCAGCTCATGGTTGACCTCTATTCTTATCGCCTGGAAGCTCTTGCGGCAGGGGTTCTTTTCCCTGCGGTATGCCGCCGGAACGCTCGATTTGATTATCTCAGCAAGCTGCCCGGTGGTCTCGATCGGGGCGGTGAGCCGGGCGTTTACTATGCCTCTTGCTATCCGGTTCCCGAATTTTTCTTCGCCGTAGTCGAACAGAATCTTGGCGAGTTCCCCCTCGTCGTATTCGTTCACCACGTCGCGGGCGGAAAGACCCTCCCCGCTCATGCGCATATCAAGCGGTGCGTCGTTGTGGAACGAGAACCCCCGCTCCGCAGTATCGAGCTGATGAGAGGACACGCCCAGATCAGCAATTATGCCGTCCAGTTCTTTTATCCCGAGGTCAGCCAGCACCGACTTCATTTCGCAGAAATTGCTCCGGACAAGCGTAACAGGAAGTCCCTTCAGCCGCTCCCCAGCAGCCTCCAGCGCCTCCTTGTCCTGGTCGAAGCATATCAGACGGCCGCCGTCCAGCCGCTTTGCAAGCTCAAGGCTGTGACCGCCGCCCCCGGTGGTGAGATCCGCGTAAACGCCCTTCGGGTCTGTGAACGCGCCGTCCACCGTTTCTTTCAGCAGCACTGAAACATGTGAAAACTCCATTAAATACCGATCTCCTCAGCAAGCGCGGCGATATCCTCGGCGGATACGCTCTCTGTATAAGCTATGTAAGCCGCCTTGTCCCAGATCTCCGCGTGGTCGTCCATTCCGACGACTACCACCTCGGAGGTGAGTCCCGCGTAAGCTCTCAGCGCCGGCGCAATGGCGATTCTGCCCTGCTTGTCCGGCTCGGCCTCGCATGCTCCGCCGAACAAAAAGCGCTCCAGCGGGAGCCTTACCTTTGTCGGCTTTCCCCTCAGGCTCTCCCTGAGGTCGTTCCAGCTCTGCTCTGTGTGTACCGTCAGACAGCTCTCACCTATAGTCTTGGAAATATAGAAATGTTCTCCCAGCTCCTCGCGGAGCTTCGCCGGAAAGTTCATGCGCCCTTTTGAGTCTATGGTGTGCTCGAACTCGCCGTACATTCCTGTTCCCCCTTTCCAAAGCTGTAGTCCCCTGTGAAAGTGTCCTGCCGCCTTCCTCAGACGGCTTTTCCGTAGATGAAATATATTTTCCCAGTAATAAAAAATCGGGTCGGCGAAGTTGAAAATGTGGAAAACCAGTGATTTTTTATGATATTTAACCCACTTTAGTGAAAACTTCACCCTTTTCCCCCACCAATAGTATACAACGAATTCAACATTTTTGCAAGTGTTAGCCCGAATAAATCGCCAAAAAACTAAAATAAAATTTTGTTCATATTTTTGTGCACTTTCAACAAAAAAGAGCCTTCGGAATGAAGACTCGAAAGATATTTTTCGTTGAAAAAGCACTATATATCGGAAAGATTCAACAAAGTTTCAACTATATCTTGTGAAACGGTTGAAAAAACGGCGGCAATCGGCAGAGTATTTTTTTATCCGCTTATTTCGCCGTGAATTTTCAACGATCCGGAAAACGTTGAAAACTCAGAACCACGGAAGGAACGCGCAGACCACCGCCAGAACAAGTCCGGGGAGCATATTTGCGACGCGGAATTTCTTCCCCCACACGAGATTCACGCCCACGCAGAAGATCATCACGGACCCCACCAGCGATAGATTATCGAGCGCATGCTGAGTCATTACCGGCTCCAGCAGCTTTGAGAGGGCGGTTATCGTCCCTTGGAAAATTGCAACGGGGATCGCGGAGAAAATACAGCCCTTGCCGCTTGCGGCGGTCATCACCATAACGATGATGAGGTCGAGCACCGCCTTTGCGAACAGCGTTGAGTGATCTCCGAGGATCCCGTCCTGGATCGACCCGACGACCGCCATCGCGCCGACGCACACGGTCAGCGAAGCGTTGACGAATCCCCCGACGAAACCGCCGTCGCCCTCGCTGTGGGAGACCTTTCTGAGCCACGTCCCGAAGCGCTCCATAGCCGCTTCAATATTGATTATCTCGCCGATGAGCGCTCCGAGCACAAGGCTTGCTATGAGCGTCATCGTGCCACCGCTTGAGAGAGTTCCATCAGCGGCGGCGCTGAGCATTTTCTCCATTGCCCCGGCTATCCCGAGGAATAAAACGCACACGCCGCACGCCATCGTGAGCGATTCCTGTATGCGCGGCTTCATAAACTTTCCGCACAGCAAGCCGAAAAGTCCGCCCGCGACTATCGCAGCGGCGTTTACTATAGTGCCAAGTCCCGGCAATCACATCGCCCCCAAGAGAAATTCGGAATTACTGCGTCCCTCTTCGCGGGACTGTATTAAGAAAGACGGGATTTGAAATCCTCGTAGCCGAATTTCTTTATCAGCTCGACTTCCCCGGATTCTTTCAGCAGGTAGATAGCCGGCAGGGGCATTCCGTTGAACGTGTTGTTCTTGCACATGGAATATATCGCCATATCGCCGAATACCAGGCGCTCGCCGCCATTCAGCGGTTCATCGAACGAGTAGTCCCCGATGACGTCTCCGGCAAGGCAGGTGTTGCCGCCGAGGCGGTAGGTGTACGGCTTCTCGCCGGGCTTCCCTGCTCCGGTTATCTCCGGGCGGTAGGGCATTTCCAGGACGTCCGGCATGTGGCACGCCGCGGATGCGTCCGTTATCGCGATATTACAGCCGTTCGCGAAGGTATCAAGCACAGTCGTCACCAGCCAGCCGGCGTTCAGTGCGATGGCTTCGCCCGGCTCAAGGTAGACCTCCAGACCGTAGGTCTCGCGGATACGCTTCACGCACTCTATCAGCTTTGCCACGTTGTAGCCGGGCTTTGTGATGTGGTGTCCGCCGCCGAAGTTCAGCCACTTGATTTTATCGAACATGAAGCCGAATTTCTCCTCGACATGCGGTAGCGTACGCTCAAGAGTATCCGCGCCCTGTTCGCACATGGTGTGGAAATGCAGTCCGTCTATCCCCTCGTACAGCGCGGGGTCTTTCCGGAACTCCTCAAGCGTACAGCCGAGCCGCGAACCGGTGAAGCAGGGATTGTAGATGTCCGTTTCTATCTCGCTGTACTCCGGATTCACGCGTATCCCCGCCTGTATGTAACGTTCGTTTGCGCGCACTCTGTCGCGGAACTTCGCCCACTGCCGCGGGGAGTTGAACACCATGTGGTCGCAGATACGCAGGAGTTCGTCGAAGTCCTGCTCCGGGTACGCCGGGGAGAATACGTGATTCTCGCGCCCGAACGGCTTCGCCATCTCCTCGTAGCCGAGCTTTGCCTCGTAGATTCCGCTGGCGGTCACACCGTCAAGGTACTTTGCTATCAGCGGGTAGACTGCGAACGCTGAAAACGCTTTCTGCGCCAGCAGTATCTTACAGCCCGCTTTCTCGCGGACTAATTTCAGCAGTTCGAGGTTTCTTTTCAGAGCGCCCTCGTCAATGACGTAGCAGGGTGTTTCTACTTTGTATTTCCAGTCCATTTTGTTCCTTTCTTGTGTGCGTTGAAAAATTATCTGAACGATAAACTGTAATTTGACACTCTATTAATGCTATTAAACCCAATCAATAGCATTCTTTACAAGTTTGACAAATGGTTCACAGGTCAGATTTTGGGTAGTGTGTGCAGGAACGATACAGCAGATTTTTCCCTTGCCATAGGTGTGAATCCATACAGCAGGCTGAACGCCGTTCTTTGAAACGGTTTCTGCAAGAATCGTTGTATCAGCATTCGGAATCATTTCCATTACATAATGTTCGTCAAAATCAGGGAATGTGAATTTGCCAATGCCTTCAATAATCGGATGTTCTGCTATCGGTTTTACAGTAAGCGGACATTGTTCGGGATGAGTGATAAAGTTACTTCTTATAACATTTGTAAGGATTGCGTGATTTTCTGTGTAATCAGTAAGTGATGCGTGAAGCATAATCGTTCCCATACCATTCTGAACATCATTCAGAAATTTCTCCGTCCATTTTTCATCACACCAGATTGGAGTAGGAATCTGATCATTTTCAATAGGATCTTTGAAAGACAAAAACAAATCAAACTGCCCGTTGAAATAATCATTTGGGTTCTTTGTGAATGTTACTTCATAATCTGCGTTAAACAGATAGTCCATCATAGGCTTGATGGAATCATCGTGATGCCAGTAATCGTGTACCAAAACAAATACTTTTTTACTCATAAGTTATACGTCCTTTCATCACCGTTTTATGGCTACGTTTTTGTGAATTCTCGTTTTTTAGATGTGCGTTAAATTCCGATTTATCAATCGCTTCTAGCATTTCTTCACGCCGCTCCGAAAGAACGCAGGCAGGCAAACGCCCGCCTGCATGCGATGTTCGGTGATCAGTCAACCAGTACCGGATCAAAGTCCTCCTCCCACGGAAGTCCCCACTTGTTGAGGTTCTCCATGAAAGGATCCGGATCCATCTCCTCGACGTTGTAGACGCCTGGCTTCTTCCACTTGCCGGTAAGCACCATAGCCGCGCCTATCATCGCCGGAACTCCGGTTGTGTAGCTGATAGCCTGGGAGCCTACCTCCTTGTAGCACTCCTGGTGGTCGCAGATGTTGTAAAGGTAGTAGTGCTTCTCCTTGCCGTCCTTCTTGCCGATGAAAATGCAGCCGATGTTCGTCTTGCCGACAGTTCTCGGGCCGAGGGAAGCCGGGTCGGGCAGAACAGCCTTCAGGAACTGGAGCGGAACTATCTCCTTGCCCTCATACATGATGGGCTTGATGGATGTCATTCCGACGTCCTCGAGGCACTTGAGGTGCGTAAGGTAGCTCTGACCGAATGTCATGAAGAAGCGGATTCTCTTGATGCCCTTGATGTTCAGCGCGAGGGACTCCAGCTCCTCATGATGGAGCAGGTACATATCCTTTTCGCCCACGCCCTTGAAGTTGTAGACGCGCTTTATCTCCATCGGCTTGGTCTCGACCCACTTGCCGTCCTCAATGTAGCTGCCGTTCGCGGACACCTCGCGAATGTTGATCTCCGGGTTGAAGTTGGTGGCGAAGGGATAGCCGTGGTCGCCGCCGTTGCAGTCAAGGATATCGATGTAGTTTATTTCATCGAACTGGTGCTTCATGGCGTACGCAGAGAAAACTCCGGTAACGCCCGGGTCGAAGCCGCAGCCGAGGATAGCGGTCAGCCCCGCCTTCTCGAAGCGCTCGCGGTAAGCCCACTGCCAGCTATACTCGAACTTCGCGGTGTCCTCCGGCTCGTAGTTTGCGGTGTCGAGGTAGTTAACGCCCGCCGCAAGGCACGCGTCCATGATGTGAAGATCCTGGTACGGAAGCGCTACGTTAATTACGATTTCCGGGTTGTAGCTCTTGATGAGCGCGGTCAGCTCCTCAACGTTGTCCGCGTCCACCTGGGCGGTTGTGATGACCGTCTTTGTGGTAGGCTGGAGCTTCTCCTTGAATGCGTCGCACTTAGCCTTGGTGCGGCTTGCTATCATGATTTCCGTGAAAACGTCGCTGTTCTGGCAGCACTTGTTTATTACCACACCTGCGACGCCGCCCGCGCCGATTATCATTGCTCTGCTCATTAGTTTATTCCTCCTGTATTCAGATATCGTCCGGCGAAGCCGGACACATTCAATTGCGAATTACGAATTCCGAATTTAATTGTGGTGCTCGGGTACGACCGCGTAGAAAATCAGGTCGCCCTTGCTGTCGTTGATAAGACTGTGCTCGTGACCCTCCGGGCAGTAGGTGCAGCTTCCCGCAGAAAGCTCCTCGTATCTGCCGTCGCACAGCATTTTGCCCTTTCCCTCGAGAATGAACACTATCTCGCTGTTGCCCTCGTGGGTGTGCAGTCCGATGGAAGCTCCATGCTCCAGCCTGCCGCGCATTATCTTGACTTTGGGGTCGGTGAACATTCTCGCGAAGAACGTACCCTCGCCGCCCTTGAAATGCTCCAGCGGCTTTTCTTCGATGTCGGAAAAATCTATCAGCATATTATACCTCCGTCATGTTGCGGGCTTTGTTTCCCGGAGTACGTCCCGGACGTTGTTCGGCAGCGCGAAGCACCCGCTGTGGACGTACTGATTGTAATACTTGGTTTTCAGCCCCTGAGCCAGCCACCATTCCGCGTGCTGGTCCGCGACCGGGTGGAACCGCTTGCTCGCGAATCCGAACAGCCAGTGTCCGGAGGGGTAGGTCGGGATATGCGCCTGATAAACCAGCGATATCGGGAAGAAGCTCTTAATGCGGCTGTGGGCGCGCTTCATTATCTCGGCGTACTCGTCGTAGAACGTGCTTTCGTGCTGGTTCACAAGTATGCCGTTCTCATTGAGCGCCTTGTAGCAGTTGCCGTAGAACTCCTTTGTAAACAGCCCCTCGCCGGGTCCGAACGGGTCGGTGGAATCCACGATTATCAGGTCGTATTCGTTATCTTTACCGCGGACGTATTTCAGACCGTCCTCGTAGAAGATATGCACGCGGGGATCGTCAAGCCTGCACGCGGTCTGTGGGAGATACTCCTTGCAGACCTCAACGACGCGCTGATCTATCTCCACCATGTCGATGTGCTCGATGTTTTTGAAGCGGGTCAGCTCGCGGATAGTTCCGCCGTCGCCCGCGCCTATTACAAGAACGCGTTTTATATCGGGATTCGTCGCCATCGGAACGTGGGTTATCATCTCGTGATAGATGTACTCGTCCTTTTCCGTCAGCATGATGAATCCGTCAAGCACCAGTATCCTGCCAAGCTCGTAGCTGTCAAGAATATCTATCTGCTGATAGCGGCTCTTCTCGCTGTAGACGTGCTGTTTTATCTTTATGGAGAACCGTATGTTGTCCGTATGGTTCTCTGTAAACCATAATTCCATAGGATTTCCTTTCTAAGTTCAGCGCCGATAATTCCCGGCTCTGAACATTTTAAGCCGACCAACAAATCCGAGGTTTTTCGATTTCGCCGAAGGCGAAATTGATTTTCCACTCCGGAAAATCAAAGAAAAACCGGATGTTCAGCGCCGGTCGTTCCCGGCACTGAACATTTTAAGCTGACCAACAAATCCGAGGTTTTTCGGTTTCGCCGAAGGCGAAATTGATTTTCCACTCCGGAAAATCAAAGAAAAACCGGAAGTTCAGCGCCGGTCGTTCCCGGCGCTGAACTTCACAACCTGCAAATACTCAACGTTCATATCCCGGCAGCCGGTGAGGGAGCAGCCCTTTTCCTTCGCGAACGCGATATAATCCAGGATATCCTGGGTGATACGCTCGCCCGGAGCCAGGATCGGTATCCCCGGCGGGTAGCACATGACAAACTCGCTGCACACCCTTCCGGCGGTCTTTTCTATCGGTAGGGTCTCCTGTTCGGCGTAGAATGCCGCCTGCGGGGACATCTCAAGGATAGGGTCGATGTACTCGTGGTCGTAAAGCCCGGCGGGGGACTTCCCGTGGAACTTCTTGATAAGGTTCAGCGCGCCGAGGAGCCGCTCTATTTCGAGCGCGCGGTCGCCGCCGGTGATTATCGCCAGGATATTGCCGATGTCGCCGAACTCTATCTGTATGTCGTACTCGTCCCGGAGCAGGTCGTAGACCTCTATGCCCGCAAGACCCATCGCCCTGGTATGCACCGAAAGCTTGGTCCTGTCGAACGCGTAGAACGCCTTGCCGTCGCAAAGCTCCTCGCCGAAGGCGTAATAGCCGCCGATGGCGTTTATCTCTTTTCGCGCATAATCCGCGAATTCCACCGTTTTCGCGTAGAACTCCCTGCCGTGGAGCGCGAGGTTCTGACGCGCCAGGTCGAGGGACACCATCAGCAGGTAGCTTGCGCTGGTGGTCTGTGTGAGGTTGATTATCTGCCGGACGTAGTTCGGGTCTATTCCCTTCCCCAGGAGCAGTATCGCGCTCTGGGTGAGGCTTCCTCCGGTTTTGTGCACCGATACCGAAGCCATGTCCGCGCCGCAGCTCATGGCGCTGGGCGGAAGTCCATCGCCAAAATAGAAGTGCGTTCCGTGCGCTTCGTCAACCAGCACCTTCATGCCGTGCCTGTGTACTATCTCGACGATCTTCCGCAGATCGGAGCATATGCCGTAGTAGGTCGGGTTGTTGACCAGCACGGCTTTCGCGTCAGGATTTGCGAGGATAGCCGCCTCGACTTCCTCCGGGGTCATTCCGAGCGGTATGCCGAGGTCGTTGTTGACGCCGGGGTTCACGTAGACCGGTATCGCTCCGCAGACCACCAGCGCATTGATTGCGCTCCGGTGGACGTTTCGCGGGAGGATTATCTTATCCCCCGCCTTGCATACCGACATCACCATCGCCTGAACTGCTCCGGTGGCTCCGTTGACGATGAAGATGGAGTTTTCCGCTCCGAAGGCGTCCGCAGCGTACTGCTGAGCCTCCTTTATGACGGAAACGGGGTGGCAGAGGTTGTCGAGTGGCTTCATGGAGTTCACGTCGTTCCTCATGCACGCCTCGCCCAGGAAGTCCCTCAGCACCTTGTTGCCGCGGCCTCCCTTGTGCCCGGGGACATCAAACTTGACAACGCGGTCAAGCTGATATTCCTTCATTGCCTCGTAAAGAGGCGCATGGGTGTGATCAAGCTGCATTACGCTCACCTCAATAGATGTTCATTCCGCTGAATATCTCGATCATCTCGCGGCGCAGGTTGTTGGTGATCTCAAGGCGCTGCTGGGGGTGGATCTCGTAGACATCGGAATTGAAGAGATAGTTCTGAAGCTCTATCTCCTTGATCAGCATTTTTGTATGGAATATATTCGACTGGTACACATTGACGTCTATAGCGTCGTACTTCGTCAGGGTCTGGGGATCGATGAAGTCCTGAATGGATGTCATTTTATGATCCATGAAACATTTCTTGCCGGAGACGTCCCTAGTGAAGCCGCGGACGCGGTAATCAATCGTGATGATATCCGAGTCGAAGCTGCCTATGAGGTAATCCAGCGTGTTCAGCGGGGAGATCTCGCCGCAGGTGGCGACGTCGATATCCACGCGGAAGGTAGAAATAGCCTTGTCCGGGTGATATTCCGGGAAAGTGTGCACCGTGATATGACTTTTGTCAAGATGTGCGTGAACGGTATTCGGCTGGATACCGCTCCTGTTGAAGTAGCCGGCGCCCTTGTTGCAGGACTCGTCTACGTGGTCGGGGTCAATGTAACCCTCGGCGAAGAGGACATTGACAGAGGCACCCTGCGGATCGTAGTCCTGCTTTGAGATATTCAGGACGGTCGCGCCGATCTTCTCGGTGACGTCGCAGAGAATTTTTGTGAGCCTTTCGGAGTTATACTGTTCGTCTATGTACGCGATATAATCCTTCTGCTCCCTCTCACTTTTTGCATAGCACACATCATAAATGTTGAAGCTAAGTGTTTTTGTGAGGTTGTTAAAGCCATATAAAGCCAGTCTGGAGCTGCCGCCGCCAGGAACTGCTTCTGCCTTTTTCTCCAACCCTAACATCACGACCTTTCGATAAAATAAAGTTGCTGCACTCTGACTTTATGCAGTCAAAGTTAGTATAACACAAACCTAAACAATTTGCAACAATTTTTTATTATTTTTTTTATTATGATGTTAAAGAGGCTTCTCCAACAAGATTCAAGAAGAAATTATACAGGTAAACTATAATTTAAAGGCGAGTGTTCCGCCAACGCTTTTTTCGTGCAGACTTTTTAGTCATGCTGGCTGGCTCACAGCCAGCCAGCAATTTTATCCGCCGAATGCACTCCGAAAATGTCAGAGTATTTTCCAGAGCGTGGGAGTCTGCATTTCGCGGAAAAGCTCAAGCTGCGCCTGTGCACGGTCGCATGCGGCGTACAGCTCATCGTCGCCCTCCTCGGCGAAGGAGGATATTTCGGCTATGCAGGACGTTATCTCCATCGCGTGCCCGAGGTCGTTGACGAGAATGCTGTAGTGCAGCACCGAATCCCACGCGTCGTGGAGCTGATTGGCGTATTTCACGGCGGCTTCGCTGTCCCCTTCGGAGTGCGCCTGCTCCACCTGGTCAATGTAGCCGGAAAGCTCGTTGGTTTTATCAATGGTGATGAACACCGACCAGAAACACCCCGCCGACATCAACGCCAGCAGCAGTATGCTTACAACAAGACGGTTCATTCAAAGCCCCCTCTGACGTTCGATTATCGTGTGCTGACCGTTCCTGTCCGCAGTCATCAGGAACACGTCCTTTACCGAGAGCTTCCGTTCCCGGAGCTGCTCTTTCAGCCAGCCCATTCCCAGCCCCATGCTTTGGAGCTGCTCCTCGTCCTCCCTGCCGTCGCGGATTATCACCGCAGGCGGGTCGCTTGAGGAGCCGCCGCAGTTTACGTCCGCCTTTTCCGCGTTCTGGCAGTCCTTCTTTTTCAGGAAGTGTATCTTTCCGGTTGTCTCTACGATGGCGTACCATATCTCGGTTATGTCGAATATCTGCTCCTCGCGCATTGCCTCGACGAGGTCGTCGACGGTGTAGCGCAGGCGCTTCATTTCCTTCTGCATGATGACTCCCTCGGACATTATCACCCGCGGGCTGCCTATCATCAGCTTGCGGAACTTCGGGAACTTCAGCATTACCGCCGATACGATCACGTCAAGGCAGACCAGCGTGAATATCGGAACTATCCCCAGTATCATCGGCACCGAAGAATCCTCCACGGGTATTGCCGCGATGTTGGATATGAGTATCGTCACCACCAGTTCCGACGGCTGGAGCTCGCCTAACTGGCGTTTTCCCATCAGTCTCAGTGAGAAGGTGATTATAATGTACAATATAGTGGCTCTGATCAGTACTACTGCCATTTTTTATCTCCTTTCGGTTGATGTTGATATTTTGCCGCCTTATCCCGGTTTTATTCATTAGAATTTGCTGAAATGTGTTGACAATAGGGGAACATTGAGTTATAATTAAAGAAGTATTCCACAATAAATAATAAACAAGGAGCATTTAAAATGAAAACAAAGTTTCACATTCCTGATATATGGGTACATAAGGACCTGAACCTGTATCTCATTGACATGATAAAAAATCACCCGGAATTTTTTTATGACGATATAGAGATTGCTTCCTGCTACGGCTGCTTTCCGTCTGCGCTCTGGAACGGTGGGCGCGCCCTTGGCGGCCTGGCGCTTGAGACGCAGATTCAAAGCACGATAAAGGCGTTTAATGACAGAAACGTCCCTATAAGATACACCTTTACAAACCCGACTCTTACCGAGAAGGATCTGAAGGACAAGTTCTGCAATCACCTCTGCGCCATTGCCGAGAACGGCTTTAATGAGCTCATCGTGAACAAGCCCTTCCTTGAAGATTACGTGCGCAGGAATTACCCCAAGTTCCCGCTGATTTCTTCGACGGTAAAGCAGATCGAAGATTACGATCAGCTTATGGAGGAGTTCAAGAAGGATTACAAGCTGGTTGTTCTTGACTACAACTGGAACAATGATTTCGAGAAGCTGGACAAGATCCCGCAGGAGCTTCGCTCAAGAGTCGAGATCCTTATAAATCCGTACTGCACTCCTCACTGCAAGCGTAGAAAGCAGCACTACGAGGTGCTCGGCGAGAGCCAGCGCAAGTGCAGCAAGCAGACTATGTATGAGCAGCTTGGAGCAGTAAGGAGCGTTAAAGATCCGATGGAGGACGCAAATAATTTCAACTGCCCCAATACCAGATACAATTTCTATCAGATAACACATTACAGCACGTTTGTTTCCAACAACGATGTCTACGGAAGATACCTTGACATGGGCTTTAATAATTTCAAGATAGAGGGTCGCGTACTCTCAAAGCCTAACGTAATCGAAAGCTACGTATATTATCTTGTAAAGCCCGAGTACCGCGACAGAGTCCGCCTTGATATGCTGACATACAGACCCCCGGTTCAGGAAGTCAAGGAGCACCCGCGCCTTTTCATAGATAAAAATGGCAGGGAGATACCCCAGAGAAGAGTCTGATCGTTCATCTGATTGTTGATATTTATATTTTCATCTGAAAATCAAGTTGTTTTTCTTGTAAATTTATAGAAAATGACTATTGAATTAAAGGCGGAGTTATGGTATACTACAATAGATGAATAAAACGGCGGCAGGTTCGCTGTTTGGAATAAATCGGCAGGTAATTTTACCTGGCTTCGGGCGCTCCGTCTGAAGCATACCACAGGAGGAATTTGTTATGACTAATATTGAGTTTGCTGAAAAGATCAAGGGTTATCTGAAGGGAAGCAAGGCAAAGGCTAAGAAGTACGAGGATACCGTTGCTGTAAACTTTACATTCATCGACGATATGGACGATTTCTATGTTGCAGTAAGAGAGGGCGTTCTTGACGTTGCTCCTTATCATTACGATGACCTCCAGGCTAACGTTACCGGCGCTGCTGAGAACATCGAGAAGCTTTTCAGCGGCGATGTTTCCTTTGACGGCGCGCTCACCGACGGACTTGTAAAGGTCGATGGCGATGTTGCAAAGTTCAAGGCTCTTGAGGCTCTTGTTCCCGCTAAGAAGGCTGAGAAGCCCGTTGCAGAGAAGAAGGCCGCTCCTGCTGCAAAGCCCGCTGCGCCCGCAGAGAAGAAGGCTGAGACCAAGCCCTCTCCCGCTGCTGCTAAGCCCGCCGAGACCAAGGCTGCCGCACCCGCCGTTAAGCCCGCTGAGACCAAGGCTCCGGCACCTGCTGCAAAGCCTGCTGCTAAAAAGCACACCGGCAGCAAGAAGCACGGCAAGTAATTTATTGTTGAATTATCCAGGCGCCCGTGTGTTACTCTCGGGCGTCTGTTTGTGTTTTTTACCGCGAATATACCATTCAATTGCCGAATTTTGCGGAATACGCGGTACTGACGAATCGTATCCGGAAGGATTTGAATATAGATGAGATACAGATTTTCCTGCGCGGCTCTCGCGGCTATAATGCTGCTGAGCGGCTGCGCTTCGACTGATATACAGAACGACCCCCACAACCCCAGCGACCCGAACAGCCTTGATCTGATGGCTGACCTCGTTTCCGGCGGGAATTCCTCGGTGACTTCCCAGACGGAACAGAATGATAAGACAGCCACGGACGTTCCGGACGGCGCGCAGGCTCCGGAGATACCGTCAGGCTCGCTGCCTGAGATAGCCGTGAGCGGCTCCACGGAGGAAACCGCCGAGGTCCGGGACATGAACAACGACTTTGATATGTTCTACGAGGCGGTTCACGATAAGTTCGAGCTTACCGGCGAGGAGCTGAGCTTCGTTGATTACTCGCTGTTCGTAGGCGACAGCATTTGCAGCGGCTTTTCCGAGTATGGGATAGTTCCGCACGAGCATGTTGCAGCAAAGGGAAACCTCGGTTCCCGCAGCTTTTTTGACTATACGTTCAAGTACCGAGGCTGGGAGAGCAGAACCTATGATCAAGTGCTGAAGTCCGCTAATCCGCGGTACGTGTTCCTCTCGATGGGCATGAACGACGTCAACATGGTGGACGAAGCTACATACTGCGAGAATTACCGTAAGGTCATCGAGGCTACGCTCGAAGGAAGCCGCGCCGACGTTTTCGTTGCGGCGATAACTCCTGTATGCAGCAAGTTCTGCGGAAACAGCGTTATCGACAGCTTCAACAATACCATGAAAAAGTATCTCGAGGAGAATTTCCCGGAGCGCGTACACTACTTCGACTTCGGGCGATACCTCAAGAATGAGAAGAACGAGCTTCGCGAGTGCCTGCACTCCGGCGACGGCGTACACCTCGGTCCGTACGCCTACCGCATTGCCCTGTGGGAAATGCACCGCGCCCTGACCGAAGCGGGTCTGTGGGACGGCGATTCTGCGACAGGCACGTTTGAGGCGGAAAATTTCCAGCCCGCTGACGAGGTTCCGCCGGTTTACACGACAGCCGAAACGACCGCAAAGACTTCCAAACCGGCAAAGACGACTAAGCCGACCAAGCCTGATAAGCCTCAAAAAACCACAAAGTCTTCCGGAACCACCAAGGAAATACCCGTAGAGGAAACTCCGGTAGAGGTAACGACGCAGGATACCAAGCCGGCTGAGACTACGGCACCTTCCGGAACTGCGGATTCGGCAGTTCCGCCGAGGTCAAGCGACGACCTGATTCCCACCGAGCAGACCGAGCCGGTGGAGCTTCCGGCATCTTCGTCCGCTGAGATTGCTGAATAAAAAACGACCGCCCATTTTTGTGGGCGGTTTTAAATTGTAAATCACCCGGCAAGAGCCGGGTGATTTTTGTTTTGATATTATTCGGACAGCTTCTTCTTGATATATTCCTGAATAGCCTTCGGTGATGCAAGACCCTTTAGCGCCTTGTTCGCCTGACCCATGAAGAACCCGAATACCTTCTGGTCGCCGCTGCGGTACTGCTCGGCTGCCTTCGGGTTGTTCGCGATTATCTCGTCGACGGTCTTTGCGAGGAGGTCGCTGTCCTCCTTTATCCACAGATCCTGCGCGTCCGCGATATTCTTCGGAGTGCCGCCGTTTGCGATCATCTCGCCAAGGATAGCCTTCGCGTTGGACTGTGAGATCTTGTCCGTCTGGAGGAACTCAACAAGCTGTGCGAACTCCCTGCCGCTGAACTTCAGGTCGTCCATGTCGACTTCCCCGAGGTTCTTTCTGCGGAGCAGCTCGCCGGTCACGTAGTTTGCGACCGCCTTCGGATTGTCATACGCCTGGATTGCTTCCTCGTAGAAATCGCAGATCTTCTTGTCGGATACGATGAGATCCGCGTCCTGCTTCTTGATGCCGCACTGCTCGACGTAGCGTGCAACGCGCTGCTCGGGAAGCTCCGGAATGGAGCTGCGTATCTCGTCAAGCTCCTCCTCGGTGAGGATTATCGGAGGGATATCCGGGTCTGGGAAGTAGCGGTAGTCGTGGGCGTCCTCCTTGCTTCTCATCGCTGTGGTCTCGCCCAGAGCCTCGTTAAAGCGGCGTGTCTGCTGAATTACGCGCTCGCCGTTGTCGAGGAGCTCCTCCTGGCGCTCGATCTCAACTTCTATCGCCTTCGCGATAGCCTTGAGGGAGTTCAGGTTCTTCAGCTCCGTTCTGGTGCCGAGCTCATTGCTGCCCTTCGGCGCGATGGAGATGTTTACATCGCAGCGTATAGAGCCCTGCTCCATCTTGCAGTCGCAGATACCCGCGTACTGTAACAGCAGCATGATCTTCTCCAGGTAAGCCACGACCTCGTCAGCGGAGTGGAAATCCGGCTCGGTGACTATCTCGATGAGCGGAACGCCGCAGCGGTTGTAGTCCGCGAGGGAAATGCGGTTAACATCGTCGTGGACGAGCTTGCCCGCGTCCTCCTCAAGATGGATACGGTTAATGCGTATCTCCTTCTCTTCGCCCTTGACGTTTATCTTTACCTTGCCTGCGAGGCACACCGGGCGCGGCATCTGGGAGATCTGGTAAGCCTTCGGCAGATCGGGGTAGAAGTAGTTCTTTCTGTCCCACTTGGTGAAGCGCGAAATGTCGCAGTTCATCACGTAGCCAGCCTTGATGATGTATTCAACGGCTTTCCTGTTCAGCACCGGGAGGGTTCCGGGAAGTCCGCTGCACACGGGGCAGCAGCGGGAGTTCGGAGTTCCGCCGAATTCAGCGGAGCAGGTGCAGAATACCTTGGAATTTGTGGAAAGCTCTGCGTGTGTCTCAAGTCCTATCGTAGGAAAATATGCGCTCATTCCTGTACCTCCTTAAAGCTTGGCGGGCGCAGTCGGAGCGAAGGTCTGCTCGAATGCGTCGGCGCACTGAAGAATAGTCTGCTCGTCGAAACGTCTGCCGATGACGGACATGCCCACGGGGAGACCCTCGGCGGTGTAGCCGCAGGTCGTGGAGATACCCGGCAGAGAGGCAATATTGACGGTAACGGTGCAGATATCCGCGAGGTACATCTTGACCGGATCGTTGTCCTGCGCGCCTATCTTGTACGCCGGAGTCGGAGCGGTCGGGGTGAGGATAACATCGGCAAGGTCGAATACAGCGTTGTATTCTTTGATTATCTGCTGCTTGAGGGCGAGCGCTTTCTTGTAGTAAGCGTCGTAGTAGCCGGAGGAAAGCGCGTAGTTTCCGAGCAGGATACGGCGCTTTACTTCCTCGCCGAAGCCCTTGCTGCGGCTGTCGCGGATAAGCTCCTCGAAGGTGCGGCCCTCGCCGCGGAAGCCGTACTTGATACCGTCGAATCTCGACAGGTTGGAGGCAGCCTCGGCGCAGGCGATGAGGTAGTACGCCGGGATAGCGTATTTCAGCCCGGGAATGGAGCACTCAACGAGCTTTGCACCCTGGGCTTCGAGCGTCTTTGCGGCGTTCATTACGTGGGTCTTTACTTCGTCGTCGATGTCGTCGGAGTAGAACTCCTTGGGCATTGCGATCTTCATTCCGCTGACGGACTGACCGAGCTTCTCGGTGAAATCCGGAACCGGCTGGCGGGAGCTTGTCGCGTCGTGCGGGTCGTGCGCGCAGATGGCGTTGAGCATAACTGCGCAGTCCCGGGCGTCGGAGCAGATGGGGCCTATCTGGTCAAGGGAGCTTGCGAAAGCCACCAGACCGTAGCGGGAAACTCTGCCGTAGGTGGGCTTGATTCCGGTCACGCCGCAGAAGGACGCGGGCTGTCTGATGGAGCCGCCGGTGTCGCTTCCGAGCGCAGCGGGAGCGAAGGAAGCAGACACAGCCGCAGCGCTTCCGCCGGATGAACCGCCGGGAACTCTCTCAAGGTCGTAGGGGTTCTTAGTCTTTGCGAACGCGGAGGTCTGTGTGGAGCCGCCCATCGCGAATTCGTCCATGCTGGTCTTGCCGAGGAGCACGTAGCCCTCTGCGTTGAGCTTCTCGATAACGGTCGCATTGTACGGCGGTATGAAATTCTCAAGCATCTTACTTGCACAGGTGGTCTTGATACCGTCGGTGCAGATGTTGTCCTTGATGGCGAGCGGGATACCGGTCAGCGGGCTCACATCGCCGGAATCAATGCGCTTCTGTGCGTTTTCAGCCATCTCGAGCGCCCTTTCCTTGGTAACGGTGATGAAGGACTGTACCTTGCCGTCGCCGGCTTCTATATTTCTGAAATATTCTCCGCAGAGCTCTGCGGCGCTGATCTGCTTTGAATCCAGCGCCTTGCGGAGATCGCGTATCTTTGCGCGGGTGATATCCATAATTACCTCCTGTTTATTCAACTACCTTGGGTACGACGTAGCAGTTATCGCGGTTTTCTGCGTTGGAGAGCAGCTTCTCCGTCGGGAACGAGGGCTGCGGTACGTCCTCTCTTACCTCGCTCAGGGAAATGCTGTTGTTGTCCTTGGTATCGTCGTAGGTGAGGTCGAAGGTCTTGATCGTATCCATCAGGTCGATGATATCGCCCATCTCGCCCATGACCTTTTCAAGTCCGGCTTCGTCGTAGTTGAGCTTGGACAGCTCGCACAGGTGCTGGATCGTCTTGAGTTCTACTGCCATGATATAGCGTTCCTTTCTTTATGAATATGATACTATAATTAATAATACTGTACTATTATACTCCATTTCAGCAGATTTTTCAAGTGTTATTTAAAAATTGTGCAGGAAATCGTTGAATTTTTGCATTTTGGCATATTCACCAGAAATTTTGAAACATGGAATCCCCTATTCTTGCAAAAATAACATTCCAGGCTTCAAAACGCACCGTACAGCGGAGCTAAACGCAATGGATAGTCTAGACTAATCGGAAATATAAAGCAATAATGGAATCTAATATACAATAAAATGAAAGATTGCCGGAAAGAAACTTGCAAAAACCTCTTGACAAACCAGCGATATGGTGATATAATATGAACGTAAATTCAAGCGGACAAAACGAATTGTGCCGGAGAACAAAGCCGCAGGCAGCGTTGCCGCGGCAATGAAGTATCTGCAACTTGACGATGGCAGAAATTTCACCTCAGCACATTTCACCGCGGATATAACGTATGATCAAACCGGCTCAGCGCTGCGCCGAATATCGCGGCGTCCGGCGGATATTCTGCCGGATCCGGTTTTTTTCAGTACTTATTAAGGAGTGAGCTTATGTTAATGAAAGAGGGAGAAACAAGGATCCCTGCGGGCTGCGCGATCTCGGGCTTTATCAACAGGAGCGGCAGAAGGACAAACGGCAGCGTGATCGTGAATTCCATTGCCTGTATGCACGACCGCTCGAACGGTCTGGGCGGCGGCTACGCCGGATACGGCATTTATCCGGAGTACAAGGATCAGTACGCATTCCATGTTTTCTACGATTCCAACGAGGCGAGAATAAAGACCGAGGCGTTCATCGACCGCCATTTCGACGTCATCAACCTCTCGCGTATTCCCACCAGAAAGCACCCGAACATCACCGACGAGCCGCTTATCTGGCGCTACTTCGTTAACCCTCTTCCCACAAAGCTCCAGGAGAGCCAGCTCGACGAGCGCACCTACGTTGCCCGCTGCGTCATCAAGATAAACGATAAGATCGACGGCGCTTACGTTTTCTCCAGCGGCAAGAACATGGGTGTATTCAAGGCGGTCGGCTACCCTGAAGACGTCGGCGAATTCTACCGCCTAGACGAGTATGACGGCTGGGCGTGGACGGTACACGGTCGCTACCCGACGAACACCCCCGGCTGGTGGGGCGGCGCTCACCCCTTCGCCCTGCTCGACTACACGATAGTACATAACGGCGAGATCTCCTCCTATGACGCGAACAGACGTTTCATCGAAATGTTCGGCTACAAGTGCAACCTGCTGACCGATACCGAGGTCATCACCTACATCATCGACTACCTCCACCGCCGCCTCGGAATGCCCCTTGACGACGTTGCGAAGGTCATCGCGGCTCCGTTCTGGAGCGAGCTTGAATCCGGCAGGTTCAGCCCGGAGGAAACGGCGAAGATACGCCATTTCAGAAACGTTTATTCCAGCCTGCTCATCACAGGACCCTTTTCAATAATCCTCGGATTCAACAACGGAATCATGGCGCTCAACGACAGACTGAAGCTCCGTTCGATGGTCGCTGCTGAAAAGGGCGATACGGTCTATGTATCCAGCGAGGAATGCTCCATCAGAACGATGTCTCCGGACGTCGACAGGATCTGGAGCCCCCGCGGCGGCGAACCGATAATCGTAACACTTGATAAATAAGCGATAGAGCAGAATTGAAAGGAAGATCACAAGTGGCTATTAACTATATGAATCCTCTGTTTGAGGTGGTCCGCAACCCTGACCGCTGCATAAAGTGCCGCGTCTGTGAGCGCCAGTGCGCCAACGAGGTGCACCATTACGACCCCGACCTCGACAGAATGGTATCCGATGAAACGAACTGCGTTGACTGCCAGCGCTGTGTGACGCTCTGCCCGACAAGAGCGCTCAAGATAAGGAAGAACGAGAACGAGTTCCGCGAGAACGGCAACTGGAGCCAGCAGGTAATGGACGAGGTCTACAAACAGGCAGGCTCCGGCGGAGTGCTCCTCTCTGCGATGGGCAACCCCCGCGAGTACCCGGTTTACTGGGACAAGATACTGCTGAACGCTTCCCAGGTAACAAACCCGCCTATCGACCCGCTGCGCGAGCCGATGGAGACCAAGACCTTCCTCGGCAAGAAGGAGCAGGAGATCCACTACGACGAGAACGGCAGGGCTGAATTCAAGCACAATCCGTACCTCGAGCTGGACGTTCCGGTGATGTTCTCCGCGATGTCATTCGGCTCCATTTCGAAGAACGCGCATGAGTCCCTTGCGAGAGCGGCTCAGGAGCTGGGAACCTACTACAACACCGGCGAAGGCGGTCTGCACAAGGATTTCTACAAGTACGGCCCCAACACGATATGCCAGGTAGCTTCCGGACGTTTCGGCGTGTTCAAGGAGTACCTCGACACCGGCGCCGCTATCGAGATAAAGATGGGTCAGGGTGCTAAGCCGGGTATCGGCGGACACCTCCCAGGTATGAAGATAAACGAAGAAATATCCAGGACCCGTATGATACCCAAGGGCACTGACGCTATTTCCCCGGCTCCGCACCACGATATCTATTCCATCGAGGATCTCCGCCAGCTTGTTCTCTCGTTGAAGGAAGCCACCGACTGGAAGAAGCCGGTCATCGTAAAGATAGCGGCGGTACATAACGTTGCGGCTATCGCTTCCGGTATCGCGAGAAGCGGCGCGGACATCATCGCCATCGACGGCTACAGAGGCGGCACCGGCGCGGCTCCGACACGTATCCGCGATAACGTGGGCATTCCGATAGAGCTTGCGCTCGCAAGCGTTGACCAGAGGCTCCGCGACGAGGGTATCAGAAACAATGTTTCCATCGTTGTCGGCGGTTCGATCAGAAGCAGCGCGGACGTCGTAAAGGCTGTAGCGCTCGGCGCTGACGCGGTTTATATCGCAACGGCGGCTCTGCTGTCGATGGGCTGCCACCTTTGCAGGAGCTGCAACACCGGCAAGTGCAACTGGGGCATCGCAACTCAGCGCGCAGACCTCGTTAAGCGCCTCAATCCGGATATCGCGTACAAGCGCCTGGTAAACCTCGTACACGCGTGGGATCACGAGATCAAGGAAATGATGGGCGGTATGGGTATCAACTCGCTGGAGTCCCTCCGCGGCAACAGACTCATGCTCCGCGGCATAGGACTCAACCAGAAGGAACTTGATATACTCGGAATCATGCACGCAGGTGAATAAACCCTGACACTGCTCGAAAGGAATGGTCATAACAATGAAAAAGGTTTATGTGAACGAGGACTGGTGTCTTGGCTGCCATCTGTGTGAATTCACCTGTGCGGCGGCGAACAGCGGTGCTCCCGATATGATTAAGGCGTTCGCAGGCGGGAAGAAGCCCGTCGCGAGGATCCAGATAGAAGAAGGCGACAAGATAAACTTCGCGGTCCAGTGCCGCCACTGCGACGCTCACCCCTGCGTAAAGGGCTGCATCGCGGGCGCACTCTCAGTGCAGGACGGCGTTATCGTCTGCGACGAGGAGAAGTGCGTAGGCTGCTACACCTGCGTTCTCTCATGTCCCTACGGCGCTATCGTCATCGACGAGGCGGGACACAAGATCCGCAAGTGCGACCTCTGCACGCGCAACAGCCACGGCGAGCCGGCATGCGTAAAGGCTTGCCCGAACAACGCTATAGTTTTCGAGGAAAGGTGAGGTGACGGATATGAACTACGTAATTATCGGCAACTCTGCTGCGGCAGTCGGAACGATCGAGGGTATCCGTCAGATAGACAAGACCGGAAAGATAACCGTTATCTCCGACGAAAAGTACCACACCTATTCCCGCCCGCTCATCTCCTACTGGCTGATGGGGAAAGTCACAGACAAGAACATATACTACCGCAGCGCGGACTTCTACGAGAAGAACGGCGTTGAGACCATGTTCGATACCCGCGTGACTAAGATAGACCCGGCTGCGAAGAATGTCGTTCTTGCAGACGGAAGCACGGTCCCCTACGACAAGCTGATGGTGGCTACAGGCTCGAAGCCGTTCGTTCCCCCGATGAACGGAATGGAGAAGATAGCCTCCTGCCACACGTTCATGAGCTACGACAGCGTAAAGGCTATCAAAGCTGAGGTCAAGCCCGGAATGAAGGTACTGATAATCGGCGCGGGACTTATCGGTCTGAAAGCCGCGGAAGCACTCAACGAGTACAAGGCGGACATCACTGTAGTCGATATGGCTGACCGTATCCTGCCGTCTATTCTGGACGTCCGTGCAGGCTCCATCATGAAGAAGCACATCGAGAGCAAGGGAACAAAGTTCATTCTCGGGACCTCCGTTGACGAGTTCAGCGAGCACTCCGCGAAGCTGAAGAACGGCGCTGCAGTTGATTTCGACATGGTAATAATCGCGGTGGGCGTACGCCCGAACACCGAGCTTGTTTCCGAAGCGGGCGGCAAGGTAGAGCGCGGCATAATCTGCGACCTCACCCAGAAAACCACCATCGACGACGTTTACGCCGCAGGCGACTGCACAGTCAGCCACGACGCTTCCTCCGACACCGACAGGATACTCGCGCTGCTGCCGAATGCGTACATGCAGGGCGAGGTAGCCGGAAGAAACATGGCGGGTGCCGAGACAAAGTACGAGAACGCGATACCGATGAACGCGATAGGATTCTTCGGGCTGCACATCATCACCGCCGGAAGCTACGACGGCGAGGAATATGTTGAGGAACACGGCAATAATTATAAAAAGCTGGTATTCAAGGACGGACTGCTCAAGGGATTCATACTGATGGGCGACGTAAAGCGCGCGGGAATATACACCTCCATGATAAAGGAGCGCATAGACCTCTCCGACGTTGACATGGATATGCTTAAAGAGAGACCGCAGATGATGATGTTCAGCAAGGCGCGCAGGGAAGATAAGCTGGGAGGAATAAAGAGATGATCATTGACGCAAAGAATATGCCGTATGCAGAGCTGAATAAAATGATCAGGGACTCTGACGAGCAGAAATTCACGCTTGAGAACGTTCTCGGCCAGAGATACATCGGCGCGGGTCTTTCCGGCAAGGAGATACTCATAAAGGGAACCCCCGGAAACGCCCTCGGAGCGTATCTCAACGGCGCTAAGATAAGCGTACACGGCAATGCTCAGGACGCCACCGGCGACACAATGAACGACGGCGCGATAATCATTCACGGCAACAGCGGCGACACCACCGGCTACGCGATGCGCTCCGGCGAGATATACGTCCAGGGCAACGCCGGGTACCGCGTCGGTATCCACATGAAGAGCTATCAGGATATGTTCCCGACCATCGTTATCGGCGGCAAGGTCGGCGACTTCCTCGGCGAGTACCAGGCGGGCGGTATCATCATCGTGCTTGGTATCGGCGTTGAGGGCTGCCCGGTAGGTCACTTCTGCGGCACCGGAATGCACGGCGGAGAGATGTTTATTCGCAGCGACGTTATGCCGAAGGGACTCCCCGTTCAGGTGTGCTGTACAGTAGCCACCGCAGAGGAGAAGGAGTCCATCAGACACTACGTAGAGCGCTTCACGAAGCACTTCGGCAATGATACTGACACGCTGCTCAGCTCCAATTTCTTCAAGCTCACTCCGAATTCCGCAAGCCCTTACAAGCAGCTTTACGTCAACAATCTTTGATCGGCGGGAACGCCGCGGGAAGGGGGATCCTTGATGTCCAGGGTATTTATCAACGCCAAAACCGAGATGATCTGCGGCACGATATCGGCTGCGCTGGAGGACGCCGGCGCAGAAATCACCTGTTGCTTTGATGATGAGGAAGCGGCAGCGAAGGATCTTTCCGGCTATGATGTGGTGATAGTATCCACACCGCTTCGCAGTGAGTTCGGTCTGAACTACGTCGCTGAGATCCACGACCGCACTAGCGCGGTTATCATAGTGCTGGCAAAGACGGAGATCGCCGACGAGGTGCAGAACCGTATCAAGTTCACAGGCGCGTATGTGCTCCCGAGGCCGTTCACGAAGCAGGCGCTGGTGCAGACTATCCGAATGGCTCAGATGGCGAAGGAGAACATGCAGCGGCTGGAGCAGGAGCGCTCCAAGCTCTCGAAGCAGCTTGAGGACACGAAGATAATCGACCGCGCGAAATGCTGCCTGATACAGTACTTGAACCTCACGGAGAACCAGGCGCACAGGCATATTCAGAAGCTCGCGATGGATACGCGGAGAACGCAGCGGGAGATCGCGGATGATATTCTGAACACCTATAGCGGAATGACAAATGTGTAGAACAATAGAACGAATAAAGGAAGCAGCGCGTGCTGCTTCCTTTATTTGTCGATAAACTATAATTTAGCTGTGTAGTGTGCTTCCGAAACAGTCCACCGGACTGTTTCGGAGGATAGTCACGACTAGATTTTATATGTTGCTTGTGGGGGAAAACTCTTGTTTTCCCCCACACCCCTTTAGCGCTTTTGAACGTTTTGACTGCGCGCCGGCGCACAGAGTAGCCGCACTTCGTGCGGAGTGTTTCGCCTAACGGCGACGAGGGCGCTGCCCTCGACTCGCAAGGGGGACGCGTCCCCCTTGACTCCCGATTTTGGATTGCGGTAAGCGGAACACTCGCCGCTAAATTATAGTTTACCGCAATAAAACGGGCAAGCCCTACACCTGCCCGTCATTAAAATCCCCCAAAAAATCGATCCCGAAATCCCCGATTTAGGACCTCACCGTTTCATCTCCGGGTGGCTCTTATAAAACTCGTGCTTATCATCGTACATGCGAGCCTCCGCGACCCTGATAAGCTCGTCCACCGAGGAAACGTGGTCTTCCCACGCCCAGCCCACCGACGCCTGCGGCACGTTCATCACCTGGAGTGAATCATGGAACCTCTCCGCCTGGGTAAGAAACTCCTCCCGGGAAATATTCTCGATAAGCACCACAAACTCATCGCCGCTGATACGGAAGCAGGAATTCACCCCGAACTGCGCCCCGAGGCGCTCCGCAAAGCCTGTTATGAGCTGGTCTCCGAACTCGTGACCCTGTGTGTCGTTCGTGAATTTCAGACCGTTCACATCGGCGAAGATTGCCGCCAGAACACCGCCGTGCTCCTCAAAATCCCGGCAGAAATTGTTATAGCAGAACCGGCTGTGCAGTCCGGTCAGCGTGTCGTAGTTGCAGAAATACTCCAGCGCCTTCTGGCGGGTAAGCTCCGATGCATAGTCGTCGTGAATATCCCTGACGTACACCATTATCACCGGATAGTCGTCGGTGTACTCAACGCTCGGAAGCAGCTCCATGTACACCCAGCGGTACTGCCCGTCGTAGCGGCGGCGGTATCTCAGACGCTGACAGCTCCTGTCGTCGCGGAAACGGCTGCGTATCCTGTCGGCGCTGACGAATTTCAGAAATTCGTTCACATCCTGCTCGAAAACGTCGCCCATTGAAATATTGTTACCGTACCACTCGCTGAAACTGTCCGAGTAGCCGTTTTCCGGCAGCAGCGCCTTCGGGTACGCCTTGATAACGCTGAAGCTGTCGCTGGCAAGATCCACTCTGAGTATTTTGTGGAAGCACTGGGACAGCATCTGCATTGCGTCCTCCACGCTGCATATGCCTGCGTCGGACTCCTTCCAGGTGTAGACCACCCAGGGGTGTGCCTCTGAGAAATCGTCGGGTATGACTACCTCAAGCCTGACCCACCTCACGGCGCTGCCGATGATACGCCGGAAATTCACCGTGACCCTGCTGCGCTTCTCCATGACTTCCTTCATGATAAAGCTGCGGTTCGTGCAGCGCTGGTACTGCTCCACATCATCGTCGGGAACCAGACCGGTAGATACTATCAGCTCGGAATATTCGTAGATCGTTCTGGCTTCAAGACAGGGTTTCTCCTCTTCGGTCTCAAGGATCTTCACAAAGTCGTAATCTCCTGTGACGATGTTCACCCACGCGACCTTGTAATAATCATTCCAGAGTATCCCCTCGACCATTTTCTGATCCATCATAAAACAGCCCTCCCTGCCTGCGTTATGGTTATAACCGCCGTATATTATTATATCGGCAGCTTCCGGCAAAAACTTAGCATTTTCAGCCGTTTCCCTCTTTTTTTTGTGGACTTCCCCGAATTCCCGGGTCGCTTTTTGTTCATTAATCCATATTGAATATTTTTTGAAAAAGTCCTTGACAAACTGTAAATTCTGTGATATAATATATACACGATGTGTTCAGGAATGCGATAGCACTTCTTATTGTATGCACTTCGTTATAGTTGGTTTTCAGCATTTGGAGAAATACCCAAGTGGTGAAGGGGCTCCCCTGCTAAGGGAGTAGGTCGGGAAACCGGCGCGAGGGTTCAAATCCCTCTTTCTCCGCCAGCATGAAACCGTATAGCAAACAGATTGCACGGCTCGCAAGGGTAGTGCAATCTGTTTGCTATATATGGGATTGTATATTAACGCTGCCGCAGCAACGAGAATATAAGCTAGGTTGTTTCCATCTATACGCACATTCGCAGAACGCAGTCAGGAGTTACCTGCTCGTTCATCTTATCTTTCCATCAGTTTGGACATCAGCTATCGTTATCAAGCTGAGGGTTTTCCTTTGAAGAAAGAAAACACTGACGTTGATGTGATCCCTCTGTTTAGACGGCTTCACAGCCGTCACACTCGCTCGTTTCATGGCGAAGTCCTAAGAACAAGATAACATTTGCTATTGCATGGTGGCATTCGATTTGTATTATGACCGCTGGGAAGCGGAGATAAGCAGAAAAAAAGAAAGCTCCTGGACATAGTTATCCAAACGCTCTCACAAAGAAAATGTATCTAAGCGCTATGACCGCTAAATCAAGCGCAGAGATGGCATCTGTAAAAGCCGGTTGGATGCTGGTAACATCCTCTCGGTCGTCCTTGTGTGTACACGTACGCAAGGATTGCGGGTGTTAATTGAATATTATTTAAGGCTTGCGTGAAAAATGGAATTCATGGAAACCTATTGGTGTTTGCTAAATCACTTTATTTATTATACTATATTATTCTCCGCTTGTCAATGTCAATGGCGGTACAATTTATTACAATTTTGATGTTGTATAATAAAACTTGACACCCCACGCTCAAAAGAATATACTAAAATCAGGAGGGTGAAGGACATGTCAGAAGCAAAGAAATACGACAGGAGCTACAAGGATCAGTCAGTAAAGCTGGCGCTGGAAATAGGAGTAAAGCGAGCCAGCGAGGAACTTAAGATACCTTACGGAACGCTGTACGGATGGGTGCAGGCGACAAAGAACGGCGACCTGGACATTGAGGAGCGAACTCCCGAAAATGCAATGAGCCTGGCTGAGGAGATCCGGCAGCTGCGAAGCGAGGTAAAGCGGCTGAACAAGGAAAACAAGCGGCTTCAGGAGGAAAGGGATTTCTTGAATGAGGCGGCAGCTTTTTTCGCCGCGAGCCGTCGGAAGTAAACAAGCAGGAGCGAATGAAGTTCATCGCGCTCAAAACCTGCGATGGAGGCGCAAAAGGCAGGATTTCATTCTGCTGCAAAGCGCTGGAAGTGACACGTCAGGGGTTTTACGAATACCTGAAGAATCGTAGTAAACCCTGGAAACACGAAG